>Ga0325403_1000253_pt1 | contig 33494 bp, 12 predicted proteins | sample PopdelMetagenome_19_FD_205665 | JGI IMG/M metagenome (GOLD analysis project Ga0325403, IMG submission 205665) | Populus deltoides microbial communities from Bellville, Georgia, United States - Xylem-PdKOR-R4 | ecosystem: Host-associated > Plants > Phyllosphere > Stem > Wood/Secondary xylem... | reverse complement strand
TGTACTTGAAAGAACTTGAAATGAATCTGTTTCTGAAATCCTTTTCTATTTATAGTGTGGTCCATGATGGGCTGTAGGCTTCTGGATTGGGATGGTTAGATTGGTCTTTCCAGTCCAGTTCACTCTTGTTTTTACAAGACCTTGTGTGAGTCAATTTTGTAATTTATAAAATAGTTTACCACTTGGACGGAAAATGATTCAATAGGTTTATATATGATATTCAAGCTGAGAAAGTATATGACATTCAAGCTTGAGAAAGTTTTGAGAATTTTTTTTAAAATAATATTAAACATGAAGTTGAGTTTAAAGAATGATCAAATAGGCTTATTTAAGAATGTAGTTGTAATTGTTTTTTAAAGTGTTTTTCATGTCAAAATACATCAAAATAATATTTTTTTATTTTTTAAAAAAATTATTTATAAAATCAACACATCAAAATAATTTAAAATATATAAAAAAAATTATTTTTTTATAAAAAATAAAATTGAATTTTTTAAAAACACCAATTGACCAGCATTTCCAAAGCTCTCTTAATAAATATAGTCCAAGCAAGAAATACCTTTAATGCTTGATTCAAATCATTAACAAGTAAAGGGTTTTATAATCTAATTTTAGTTTTTTTTACGTAAATTTTATGATTCTTGATTATAAATTCTAGGATTTTGCTCTCTAGGTTTACATCCACGATGCATCAAGAGGTCGATACATAGGTAAATATATTTTGGTCTAGGTTTAGTTGTCATCTGTTTATTTGCTAAAGCATGATCATATGGTCTATTGAGTTCATAAATGGCACTTCAAATCATGTTCTCGAGAGCATAATGGATCCTATTTGTAAAATCTTAACCGTTGAATTTAGATTTTATTTTAAATTCAAATAACTTTCCAACTATATATTTGAAGAACCATCCACATCCATTTATGAATTCAAAACTAAATCATTACCATTGATTTAAACCCGAATATGTGAGTTCTACAAACAAGATCCATCATGTTCCATGACCCAAATCCATGCCCAGAAAAAACAAAACACAAAATGAGGAAACATGGGCAAGGACCCAATCAAAACAGTAGACTTGACTGACACGCGGAAACTAAACAAATAGCAGTAGAAAGCTTTCCTTCCTACTGGTTGAGGAAGATAACCATATACATGTGCCAAAACGTATTACATAACTAGCTTTTCTGCATTTTCTTATTTATGACACCAACAGCTATTATGATAGTAAATCCCCCCTGAAAAAGCAAAGCAATGTTGGTACTCATCTAAGGAGTTGGAAGCAAAAAAAGAGCCAGTGATTGAGGTAGACACAGAAGATGATAACAAGCAATTGAACTTACCAATATGTGAGCACATGTTAACGCAGCATATCATCTAACTTCTGCCTATATAGAGCTAAACTCTGCAACAGCATTTAAAGTAGCATAAGTGGTGGTGTCATATTCAGTCAGGTACTAGATAGCATCATGTAAACGATGCGCAAAACAAAGAAGACTATGGAGTTAGAATTCCAAGAATATTCAGAAATTCCAAGTAATAATGTCATGGGCAAAAAAAAAGATCTTGTTGTTCGTTCTTGTACACAAAATTTATTGACTGCTAGAATGTTTTACAATTTTACTTAATAATGTGTTTGCATAATATTTTTTATGCATCTCTGTATCATATACATACTTCCTAGGTAATGACAATACCATTTCTTCCTATGCTTTCCTAGACCTAGGGTTTACCAGCCAGTCTTAGCAAGAAGATTCTTAGCAATAAAGTAAATTACTGAAAAAATTATATTGCATTCCAATATCTATAATTAACTAGGAAAATTCATCTTAAGGCCTCATTGGAAACTTAGAAAGGCTAGTTCCTGACACAAGCATGTTTTGGTTGGTTGCTTCATCGAGTGATTAGGGAAATCAAAAACTATATGATTATTTCAGATAAAACTTTTCCATATTAATTTCAGACAGGTTACAACTTTTGAACATAATAATCTGCCACACTTAAAATCAGGCAAATATAAACTGCAGCCAGAAATAAAATTTTCAAGTCCAGAAGCTAATATGATGACCAGAAGTCGCATACCCTAGTATATGCATACACGCCAGCCTCAGTTGGTCCCGCAGGACTTCCCCTCCTAATGAATTTACCCCCTTTTAATATGTAAAGCATTGGTATTCCAGTTGATAATTCTAAGTTGATAACCTGCCAGAACAAAAAAAAAAGATCAAAATAAAGTTAATACTATGAGGAAAAGGAAGAGATAATGCAGAGATGATCCATATGGAAACATCCCAAAGTAACTAGTTCATCACCTCCTGTGAAGTTAATTTGTCAAGGTACATGATGATGGACCTCAGTGAATTCCCATGGGCAGCAATCATCACATTCTTCCCAGATAAAAGTTGAGGTTCAATCTGCAAGTACTCTTATGTCAGATGCTATTGAATGGTATACAATTGCTTGAATCATTAAGAAAACCATCCAATCATTGGCAAGCAAACCATAAGAGAACTAGGAATAGGAAGCATAGCCATGCATACATGATCTTTGAAATAAGCAACTGCTCTTTCAGCACACATTTCCAAACTCTCGCCATTTGGTGGAGGTATGTCATAACTCCTCCGCCACTCGTGAACCTTTTCCTTTCCAAACCTATCTGCTGTTTCCTGCTTATTGAGACCCTGCAATTCACCATACCTGTAGAGAAGATCAGTCATAAGTTGCATATGAAGTGGGGATTCCAGGCAAAAGGATATGATCAGAGAAAAGGAGACAGTATCATTACATTCTTTCATTTAATTGCGAAGCTGTTACAACTGGGATGGATTGCTTTTTTGTATCTTCACTAAAAATTTGACTCCATTCCCTTGCCTGTTCATTCTCATTGTGTAAAATGATAGGAACCTGCCACCAGTTTGATAGTCAACATGCTAGCAAATAAAGAAGAAAAAGATAAAAACTTTTGAGGAAATAGTGGAGTCTTAAATAAGTATGTGTCAGATGTGCCAGCCTGAGTAATTATTGTGCCAATGACAAATAACCCAGGTTTAGCTCAGATTAATGCAAGAGCAAGATATTCATCTACTATCATGTTAATAACTTCTGAGATTTGAATGCCACAGCTAAAACTTCTGTTTTCTAACACCCAGTAGCATGTTTTACTAAACTACCATTTTGTGACGATGCGCAGCTAAAACTTCTGTTTTCTAACACCCAGTGGCATGTTTTACCAAACTACCTTTTTGCGACGATGCTGAGTCATGGCAAGCATGGCAGTCATCTGCGCACGTATCAAGGCTGATGTATATATCATGTCGACGGGTATGTTGCTGATTCTCTTACCAGCTTCAATTGCCTCCTCCACACCCTTCTTAGTCAATGGCACATCAACACAGCCTGTGAAGAGGTTCTTTTCATTCCATAGTGACTCACCATGCCTAATCAGTATCAAAGCTGCTTCACCTGAAATAGATTAGGATATAGCATTAAGAAGATTTCACAAAAAGAAAAAACCCAGCTCCAAATTTTAATCAGACGCCAAATAATATCAATCAATCTGTATATCAACATGATTTTTTCTATTGTATTGCAGAATCGTAGGATTCACGCGGTCAAATTCAAATATGATGAGATCTTTTTAAGAATAAAAAATGGCAATTGATATGAATATCTAATCTTCAATAGATATGAATTTTGGACTCAAATGAAACAGGCATACTTGATTTCTTTCGTAACTCATCAGAGCTGTTATTTGGGGGATATGAAACCGGTTGAACCACTGAAGTTTGAGAAGCCGAGGCTTGAATAACACCAAATTTCTTCTTCCAAGAACTATAACTCCCTCTTCTTGACAGTCCAATGTCAACCTTAAAACCTTTAGATATCTGTTTCAACGAAGCATTGCCAAACTCAAGATGAGAACCGGAGTTCTGGAGGTGTTGATGGGACTGAGCGGTCCCTAAGGCTTGGTGAAACACAGCAGTGGCCATTCTGAAATTCAAGATACCCCAAGAAAGAAGCCCACAAATAATTATTAGAAATGGGTTTATAGCATTTAACAAGAAACTCCTATTTCAACACAGTAAGTTGAAAGACACAATGTACAGTAGCTTTGAAGGCATTACAGAATACCACATAGCACATTCCTTTCAAATGAAAAAACAAAACAAGCATATTAAAAGAAAATTAGCAGTAAAGAAAGCAGAAAAGACATTCAAGTCATATATAATCCAAAATAAATTAAACAACGTTAATAAAGAGGAAGAAAGAGCAAGACCAACAACAATAGTAGCATATTGCTGGGAAAATATTAAGAGAAATTCACACAGATATTAGAAGGGTCAGGTCCGATCAATATCTCTCAAAGCAAGACCAAACAGTTAGTAATATATGAAGAAGAAGAAGAAGAAGATGATTAACAAATTACCTTTCAAGAAGGAAGCCAGAAACCAAAATGGAAAAAAAAAATTGTGTAAACAGTAACAAAATATAATAGAAAAAATGGGAGCAGGTGACCTATATATAATAGAATAGAGGGACTGAATCGAAGAAGAAAACAAGAAGGAAGGGGAGAGTTTAGTAACTCGCGAGAAAAAGTTGACGGAGAAGATTACAACAACTGCTTTTAGTTACATGCGTCTCAATTTCAATTTTTGTCTTTTTAAAAAAAAAACTCACAGCTTTTTTATTCAATTTATAAACTATTACAATTTTTATTTTTAAAATAAAATATTAAACTATAGAATTTAATTTAATTGTATTATTTAGAATATATATAAAAATAAATTGAATTAATAATCTTGAATGTTTTACCTTTAAATCATTTTTGCAGTGAAAATTTTTTTCTTTTTTGTTAACAGACCTTGTATTTATTATTTATTAACTACTATCCTTGTAATATTTTTAGTTAATTTTCTAATCTAGCCCTAGTCACCTCCCACAAAATATTACAATTAATCAACCAAATGCATCCTAACTTATATATAATACACATTTTGCGAACTTGATTTAATATTTGTGGATAACATAAAGGGGAGTTACAAATTTCAGCAGCAAGATTGGGACATCCCTTTTAAAGTACTGAACATGTTTCCTTTTGATATGGATAAACAAAAAGGCTTTCAACTTCAAATTAGTGTTAATTATTAACTGATATAGTTGGCTTGCGATAATGGGTGATTCTAGACAGTTAAGTTTGGGTTTATCATAATTAAATGATAATTTATCCTAGATAGATTACGTGGATAGCCTAACAGATGCATTTATGGATTAGTGGGATATGTTTATGTCCAAGAGAAAGTCTGGTTGTGCCAGACCAGAATAATGACTCAAAAGGACCATAATTTTTTATCTGACTATTAGATCTTTAGATTTTCAAAATCTCACCTCAGAACCCTAATTTTAGCATTTTTTTGTGATTGTCCTTGTTATTTTCAAATTTCATGCTTCTTTCCTTTGTAATTTCATATTTTTATTTTGTTTTCTAGTTCAGGTAGGGTTTCTGGTTTATTTAAGGCTTTGTAAACCTCCTGAAGAATTATTATTAGAGAGAAAATAAAACCTGCAAACTTAAAATCTAATTAAAGAGTAGGGCATCTGCTTGGTGGTAGCAGTTGAAGAAGACAAGGAAGAGACAAGGGAAAGCTAGAATAAATGACTGTGACAAGATTAAGAAGAAGATGAGAGAACCTTTTTTTTTTCCTTTTAGCTACTCGTAGACTTTATATTAGAGGCTCTACATGCTGAAACAAGGAGGTAAATCTAGCACTGACTGCACTGATGAATTTTACCAACTAGTTTTAAGGAATGATCTAGTAGAAACAAAGGAGTAGCTAGTGGCATGGTACCTTAGTGGTCTTTGATATTGAGGACGTTGCCTTGTTTATTTCTCTATGGGTCAAAAATAGTTTGATAGTGCTTGGTGCGATGTGGTCTCGATAGATGCCTGTCATATTTTGTTAGGGAAGTCATGACAGTTTGATAGGAGTGTGGTTCCTAACGGAATGAAGAACACTTATACCCTTAGTATTAAAGGGAAGAGTATAGTTTAGGCACCTAAGAGGGAGACAATATAGATGAAGGCTGATAGACAAGATAGTGGGAAGAATTTGTTGTTCTTATCACAGTTTATGATAGAAATAAAGAGTGAGCGAGTGGTGTTTGCTCTAATACCTAGAAGTATAGCCATGAAGGAGAAGGAAGAAGAGAATGACTAGAAGGGGCACAAAGCATGTTGGCAGAATTTTCAGATTTAATGTAGAATGAGTTACCCCAAGGTTTACCTCTCATGAGAGAGATACAACGCCAGATTGACTTGATGCCGGGTTCTAGCTTGCCAAACAAGGCAGCTTACAAACTTAGCCTTAAAAAAGCCGAAGAGTTGAAGAGACAAGTTTTAGAGTTGCTAGAGAAAGAGTATACCAAAGAAAGTATGAGTCTTTGTTCCATGCCAACCCTTTTGATTCCCAAAAAGGATAGATCATGGCGTATGTATGTGGACATTAGGGCCATAAACCGAATCACAATAAAATACAAGTACCTCATACCGCGTCTAGATGACATGTTAGATTAGTTGGCAAGGTCTAAGGTATTTTCCAAGATTAATCTCAAGAGTGGTTATCATTAGATGAAGATTAGACTGAGGGATGAATGGAAGACAACCTTCAAAACGCACCATGGGTTATAAGAGTGGTTATCACCATGAGGTTCATGCATTAGGTATTGAAGTCATTAATGGGTAGATTTATCATCATCTATTTCAATGGCATTCTCATTTATAGTTCCACTCTAAAGTCTCATTTGGAGCACCTACGAGATGTTTTTGATACTTAGATGAAGGAACAGTTGTATGTCAACTAAAAGAAATGTAAGTTCTTTACTGATACTATTGCTTTTCTAAGCTTTATTGTATCTATTAATGGTGTTCAGGCTGATCAAAAGTAAAATCTCTGTAATTGTTAAATGGCCAACACCAAAAAGCATCCATGATGTGCAGAGTTTTCATGGCCTTGCATCTTTTTATAGAAGATCCATCAGAAACTTCAGTTCTCTTATCGCATCAATTATAGAATGCCTAAAGGCATGTATATTTCAGTAGACAAATGAAACTGAAACAAGTTTTCAGTTAGTGAAGTAGAAGATGATCAAAGCTCTAATTTTAGCATTATCGGACTTTAAGAAACTGTTTGATGTAAATTGTAATGCTTCTGGAGTAGGCATTGGAGGAGTTTTTCAGCCAGGGTGGGCGCTCCATCACCTTCTTTAATGAGAAATTATCCAGCTCAAAAAAAGAACTATTCCACATATGATATGGAGTTTTATGTTATTTTTAGACTTTAAAACATTAGAGGCACTACCTTGTAAAAAAAGGAGTTTATTTTAATTACTAACCATAAGGCTCTGAAGTACATAAATGAGCAGTAAAATCTAAGTCGTCAGCATATGAAGTGGGTGTCCTTTTTAAAAGAGTTTATTTTTTCATTGAGGCACCAATTAGCCAGTTTAAATAAGGTGGATGACGCTCTTAGTTAACGTGTGATTTTACTCAATACCATATGCACTTATGTACTAAGATTTCATACTTTCTGTGAGTTGTATTCAGGTGATGTCTCATTCAGTCAGATTTATGTTGAGTTAATAGGGGGTGGTAAACGAGATAACTGTGTGCTTTTAAATGATTATCTTTTTCATGGTTTGCAGCTTTGTGTTCCAGTTTGCTCTTTGTGAAAACGTATCATTCGTGAATTGCATTATAATGTGCATTTTATATGGGATAAAATGTTGGCTCTAATATCCACATATTATTACTAGCCTAAATTACTAAGACATGTTTCTAACTTTGTTAAGAAGTATGCTATTTATTAAAGGCCCAAGGAGGCCTTATCAAATACTGGGTTATACACCTTGTTACCAATTCTTGATGCTTCATTGCTAGATATGAGTATGAGATTGTCTATGGACAAAATCCTTTTGAAGTATTTGAGTTAATTTTTATACCTCGCATTGAAAGCTTGAGCATCCAAGCTACTAACATGGCAAATTATTTGCATGGCATTCATAAACAGGTTAAGCAAACAATCAATGACAACAATGTTATGTATAAGGCCCTGATTGATACTCATTATAAAAGAGTGGTGTTTGAAATTGGTGATTAGGTGTGGGCAATACTTGCACTCGACATGTTTCTAAAGGGTGAGTATAACAAGCTGAAGGAAAAGAAGATAAGTCATTGTAAGGTGTTGCAGATTATAAATGATAATGCCTACAAGATTTGTCTTCCTCATCATCTAAAGATTTCTGATGTCTTCAATGTCCACCACTTGAGTTCTTATTTGGAGGAACATAACACGAGGGCGAGCTCTCTCCAACCTAGGGAGAATGATGTAGTTAGGCTTACGATAACCGGTGATTCTAGGCAGCCAAGTGTAGGTCTATCACAACTAGATGAGGATCTGATCCAAATAGATTATGTAAATGACCTAACATATGCATTTATGGACCAGTGGGATAGATTTAGGTCTAAGAGGAGGTCTAGTCATGCTAGACGAGAATAACGACTCAAAAGGGCCATAACATTTTATCCGACCATTGGATCACACTCAAAATTTTACAGGAGTTATTGGACGTTGTTTTCTTTAAAGTAGCGATAAAATCGTTTCTTCGACCATCAGATCTCACCCCGGGGCCTTGATTTTAGCAATTTTTATGATTTTCCTTTTTATCTTTTTGATTTCATGCTTCTTTCTTTTGTAATTTCATATTTTTATTTTGTTTCCTAGTTAATGTAGGGTTTCTGGTCTATTTAAGGCTTTATAAACCTCCTAAAAGATTTGAGATTGCATAAGGTGTTTTATGGTGGCTTCACAACAAGAGTTGAGCACTGTAATGCCATCCAAACTAGGTTGTGAGCATTTAAAATAAGGCTAGAGATAGCTTGAAATAGGTTGGGTTAAATTAAACATTGAAGGTGTTAGAATAGAAGGTGAGGTTAGGGGAAAAAAAGGGAAAAGATATTGAAGGGGTTTATAAAAAATAGGGTTTGTTTTGTTAATGGTATTTTTAGAATATTATTTTTAATATGAATTCTAAGAGGAATTATCGTATTAAATTATAAGAGTCTTCTTTTAATTTGTTTTTGGCCATTTTTAAACTATTGAATTCTGTTTAGAATTCAAATCAATACCCTCTTAAGAGTTCCAAACTAAAGAATTGATTTAACCCTTTGAATTAAATTCAATTTCAAGACTTTCAAACAATCTGTCAACTGGAAAAATTAAATTAAATAAAAATAAGAGAGAAATAAATTTGCTAACTCTTTTTTTTATTCATAGAACAAATTGTTAACTTGTTTTATTTCCTTCGCCTTTCTAGTTTCTATTTTCTCCTCTAATTGGCAATATTATAATTATAACTATATATAAAAAAATGGTGTGGTGATTCATTATGAAAAAAGCACTATGGATTCCCTCACAAAACATTGTGAACACGTTGTTAACAATGTTTTTTTTTTCCATCCATTTTTTATTTGGCCCTCGTAGGATTAAATTGTAAGCCAATTTAGGTCACTTCATTACAAGAGGGTGAGATTAAAAGACATGGGCTTTTTTAAATATTGGGGGTGAAATATCTATTATGCTTTTAAAAACAAAACCAAGAAAACATGTTATTGGATCTAATTCAGTAATTTCAGTAATTTCATGATAGTCCATTTATCATTCTAAGATTTTAAAAGAAATTATATTTTTTTTATAATGCATAGTGAAATGATCCTTATACCTTTAGATCCAATATTTTTTAAAGCTTACATTCAGAGTCATTTTCATCTTTTTCATTTTTAATGAACAATAAAATGACTTGCATGCCCTTGGAAGTGGATTTTCTATAGCTTATGTTCAGGGATATTTTTGTATCTGCACTCAGGCTTTTTTGTATTATTAGGTTGGTTTTAGGGAATTTGTGTAATTTAATATATACAAATATTATTAAAAAAAAAAACTAATGATGCATGTGTTACACATGCCAGCGCTTAAGCGACGTGTATGGAGTCGTTTAATGGACAAACACCACCTTTTGTAACAGTATTTGAATCATCTTGATGTTTCCTTTGCAGTGAGGCATCGCGTGTGGCCAAAGGTCATTTAGTTTGGCGTTGGCAACCTTCCCCCTTTATTTTCTCTCTCCTCCTCGATTTTCACATCTACCCCTCCAAAATCTCAAAGAAGCTCTTCAATTTATGTTATTTTAATTACTATTTATTGTATTTAGAATAATTTATGAAATTGGAATTTTATATCAATTTCATCCCCCTCATTTTTTTAATCTTTCAAATTTAATAATTATTCTTTTGATTGCTATTTTTCTCACTTTGGCAATGTTTTAAAAAAATCAGTTTTATTCTTCAACATTAAATTTGTTTGAAATTGAACTTTTTGATTGAACCCGAGACTAAAATTTCATGAGTTGAAAGTTTTAGAAATTAACTCATGTTTAGGAGGTTCACCCAGGTTGTTTTGGTTTTTTAAATTGATATTTTATTGCGAGTTTATCCTTCAACATTATATTAGTTTAATTTTTTTTTTTCTAGTTTTGCTATTCAACATTGGATTGTTTTATAGTTGAATTTCATAGTTTTATTCAATTCGTTTTTGTTAATAATTTTTTTTATCTTTTATTAGCATGAATAATTGTTTAATTAAAAAAATATTTATTATAAAAAATAAATTTATTAAACACAATTAGATACATGACACGAGGTCAACTAATTTGTTTGGTTTTGAAATCAAAGGAGTTTTCTCATCTTTTTCCCAAATAGAGACCGTTTTCATCACCTCAACCTTGCTGCTGAGTTCCATATTTTAACTTTAATCTATACCGCAATAGTTTACCTTCCATATAAGTTGCTGCTTGTAAGCATACATTATCCTGTAGCAGGAGCACCCACTGGAAACATAATTGATATGAACCTTGTGGCCATGGCCATGCCTGCAATTCCAGAAACATCATTGTATTCGGAAGTAGGTAAGCAAATTTCTTTGAACAACCCTTCACGAGGCTGATAAGGCCAGCAGCTCCTAACCTGTCCCACACAGAATAAAATATGGCACCAAGCAGTAGCATGCACAACTAAACAAAGCTGGCCTTTGAGCCCCCGTTGCCAATAGAGCCACCGCCTAACACGACCGCGTCCTTTGTGGAGTTCGAAACAACACGTGCTTATGTCATGAAAGATCATACACACACACACATGGAATTTAGAAAATGAGATGTGAGACTATTTCGAATAAATTGCATAGATAAACAGGTTTTTCTTTGTTTTCTCTCAACAACGACAGCAGCAGCAGCAGCAATAATAAATAGTTTCTTTGTCTTCTTCCCTTGACGACCATTTGAAATAAATTGCATGGATAAAGAGATTTTTTTTTACAAAGAAATGTGGATGCAGAAGAGAGTTAAAATTATCATGTTATTTTACACTATTTTTTATTTCTCAACTCAGTATAATTGTGTTGAAAAGCCCACAATCATCCAGCATCAAAAGAAGTTTTAATCACTTTTCTTACATAAGGTTTTTTCTTTTTTTTACCGGTGGACATTCAATTGGATAAGATATTGTTACTGTATATATTATGTAGCCAATTAGTTGATAACATGTGAAATATATTTAATTTATTAATAAAAACTTATTTATTTTTAATATTAATTAAATATTTGATTAATGAATCTAAAGTAAAGATAAAGTCATTAGAAAAAAATGTTTTACAAAGAAAATTATAAAGTTTTTATATAATAATAAAATTCATATTGCATCAAAGTATTTTTTTTAAATGTTGCTTGTCAATCTTGTTACCAAAGCTTAGGTGGTGACTCAACATTTCTGTTTTGTATTCTGTTAGTTGTTAAACAAACGGTTTCCAATTCTGTTATTCGGTTATTCTGTTGTAATCGTAGCTTTCTGTATGGCTATATATAGTCACAATAATAAAGAATAAGACAGACTTTTGGCTCCTGAAAACTAAGGTTCAACATTTGGTATCAGAGCCTTTATTGTTTTTCTCCTGAAACATCTTCTAGCCGCAGCTAAGATGACGAGTGAAGGCAGTTTTGTTTAACCCGCAATTCCTCGATTTGTAGGGCATTACGATCACTGGAGCATGCTGATGGAAAACTTCCTCCGCTCCAAGGAATACTGGCAGGTAGTTGAAACTAGTGTTTTTGCTGCAGCAGAGGACACTGACCTCTCGGATGAACAACAAAAGCTGATTGCAGATCAAAGATTGAAAGATCTGCGAGCTAAGAATTACCTCTTTCAAGCCATTGATCGTTCAATTCTTGAGACTATCTTGGATAAAGGAACTTCAAAAGGAATCTGGGATTCTATGAAGAAAAAGTTCCAAGAAAACGCAAGGGTCAAACGTGCACAGCTACAGGCTCTTCGCAAGGATTTTGAAATCCTCCACATGAAGGACGGTGAGACCATCTCTGAGTATTTTTCCCACACTCTCACTATCACTAATAAACTGAGGTTTCTTGGTGAAACATTGAATGATATTACTGTTATTGAAAAGATCCTGCGATCTATGACTTCAAAATTTGATTACGTTGTCTGCTCCATTGAGGAATCCAAAGACTTGGACACCATGTCCATTGATGAACTGCAAAGTAGCCTGTTGGTTCATGAGCAGCGCATGCACAGTCATGTTGTGGAAGAGCAAGCATTGAAGATTACTCATAACAGTAACAGTAGTACATTTGGTCGTAGCAGTAACATTTTTCATGGAAGGGGACGTGGTCGTAGGAGGCAAAGCTTTGACAAATCCCTTGTTGAATGTTTTTATTGTCATGACCTTGGTCATTTCAAGTATGAATGTCCAAAGAAGAGTAGAGAAAGGGAATCACAATCACAAGCCTATTATGTTGAAACCAATGAACCGTTATTACTAATGGCATATGTTGAAAATATAGAGAAGATGAAATTAAAAGACCTTTGTTCAGAACCTGAATCTCTTGAAATGGATGAATGCAGAGAACTTGACTCTGTTGAAATAGATGAATGCACAATGGAGTTACTTCTAATGGCGCATATTGAGAAAGCACCTGATGAGACAGCATGGTTTCTAGATTCAGGATGCAGTAATCACATGTTTGGACACAAAGATTTCTTTGCAGAACTGGATGAGAACTTTCACAAATCAGTCAAGCTAGGGGACAACTCCAGCATTGATGTAATGGGAAAAGGTCGGGTTCATTTGCAAGTTAACAATATCCCACAAGTCATCTCAGAGGTATTCTATATTCCTGACTTGAAAAACAATCTATTAAGCATTGGCCAATTGCAGGAAAAAGGTTTGGCCATCCTGTTTCGATACAATAAGTGTAAAGTGTATCATCCTGAGAGAGGACTCATCATCGAAACAGCTATGACCCTTAATAGAATGTTTGTTCTTCTTGCAAAGATCCAACTTCATGATCAGAACTGCTTTCTAACTCCAGAACAGAATTTGGATTATCTCTGGCACTGTCGATATGGTCACTTGAGTTTTGGTGGTCTACAAACTCTACAACAAAAACAGATGGTTCATGGATTGCCACAGCTGAGATGTTCTACTCTACCATGTGAGGACTGTGTACTGGGGAAACAACACAGAAACTCATTTCCACGAGAAAGTATGTGGCGAGCATCACAACCTCTTCAACTTCTCCATGCGGATATATGTGGACCCATTTCTCCTATCTCCAACAGTCACCAACGGTATCTTTTAACCTTTATTGATGACTTTAGCAGGAAACTTTGGGTCTTTTTCTTGACAGAGAAGTTAGCTGCTTTCAAACGATTCCAACTCTTCAAAATAAAGATTGAAAAGGAAATTGGTACCAGTATCAGGGCATTACGTACTGACAGAGGGGGGGAATTCACATCAAATGAATTCTCTGAGTTTTGTACAACCAATGGCATCCATCGTCAACTCACTGCAGCCTTCACTCCCCAGCAAAATGGCGTGGCAGAGAGGAAAAATCGCACAATCATGAACATGGTTCGCAGCCTGCTCACCAGTAGGCAGGTTCCCAAAACCTTTTGGCCCGAGGCTGTCAACTGGGCAGTGCATGTTCTTAACAGAAATCCCACACTTGCAGTGCGTAATAAGACACCAGAGGAGGCATGGAGTGGCACTAAACCATCTGTTGCACATTTTCGAGTATTTGGGTGTGTCTCTTATGCTCATATCCCAGATAACAAACGTACAAAGTTGGATAGTAAAAGTTTGAAATGTGTTCTGCTGGGAGTTAGCAAGGAATCTAAGGCTTATCGACTGTATGATCCCCTTACTCACAAGATAATCATCAGTCGTGATGTTATCTTTAAAGAAGAGGATAGTTGGCCCTGGAGTGAAGATCATGCTGCCACCATTCATGCTTCTCTTGAATGGGGGGATATAAATGAAGACAACAACACTGACAGTGGTCAGAATGAGACTGTAAACAATGTTAGTTCTGCTGGGACTGGTCATATAAATGGAATAGCTAATATTGATCATCATGTTGGCAGCCCAGAAGGAGAGTTAGAGCAGCATCAAACTATCAGTGCACATACAATTGCTGAGGTTGACCACGTTCCCAGTCCTGTTGAAAGGCATTCTCGACAGCCACCACCATGGTTACAGGACTATAACAGTGGGGAAGGTTTTTCTGATGAAGACTATCAAGGTAGCTTTGCTTTATTTGTTGATGCAGATCCTTTATCATATGAAGATGCAACTCGTAGTAATAAATGGAGATGTGCAATGGATACTGAAATTGCTGCTATTAAGAAGAACAATACATGGGATCTCACAGAACTTCCTCATGGTGCAACAATTGTTGGAGTGAAATGGATATATAAAACTAAGCTAAATGAACATGGAGAAGTGATAAATATAAAGCTCGTCTCGTTGCTAAAGGATACACACAACAGCATGGGGTAGACTACACGGAGGTATTTGCCCCAGTGGCTCGCATGGACACTATACGTCTGATACTTGCTCTAGCTGCTCAAAAAGGGTGGTCTCTATTCCAGTTAGATGTCAAGTCTGCTTTTCTTCATGGTGAGTTGAATGAGGAGGTGTATGTTGAACAACCTCCGGGTTATATAGTCAAAGGAGAAGAAAACAAAGTGTATCGCCTACGAAGAGCATTGTACGGGTTGAAACAAGCTCCACGGGCATGGTACAGCCGCATTGAAGCCTATTTTCTGAAAGAAGGATTTGAGAAATGTCCCTATGAACACACTTTGTTCATCAAGAAAGCATCACACAGTACCTCCTTACTACTTGTGTGCCTTTATGTAGATGATCTCATCTTTACTGGGAATGATGAAACATTGTTCAGCTCTTTCAAATATTCCATGATGAAGGAATTTGATATGACGGATCTGGGCAGAATGCGGTATTTTCTTGGTTTGGAAGTGCTACAACGAGGTGATGGTATTTTCATTTGTCAAAAGAAATATGCTCAGGAGGTGTTGGAACGATTTAATATGGCTGAGTGCAATGCTGTATGTAATCCTATAGTTCCAGGATTCAAGCCAGTTACAGATTCTGCTAACATGACAATCAACAGCACCCAGTACATGCAAATGATAGGTAGTCTGATGTATTTGACATCCACCAGACCTGACATTATGTTTGTTGTAAGCTTGCTCAGTCGTTATCTGGCACATCCTACAGAACTCCACCTTCAAGCAGTTAAGAGAGTACTCCGTTATATCAAGGGGACTCTCTCATATGGCATCTTCTATAAACAAAGTGGTAATGCAGAGCTACTTGCCTACACCGACAGCGACTATGCAGGAGATTTGGAGGATAGGAAAAGCACATCAGGATTCTTGTTTGTACTAAGTTCCGGAGCTGTATCTTGGTCTTCAAAGAAGCAACCTGTTGTCACACTCTCCACCATTGAAGCCGAGTTCATTGCTGCTGCCTCCTGTGCATGTCAGGCTGTGTGGTTGAGAAGAATGTTGGAAAACCTCGATCATACCTCAGCTGGAGCTATGATAATATACTGTGATAATAGTTCTACTATTAAACTCTCCAAAAATCCGGTAATGCATGGTAGAAGCAAACATATTGATGTTCGTTTCCACTTTCTTCGTGACTTAACTCGGGATGGAGTGGTAACACTACTGCACTGTCGCTCTCAAGACCAATTAGCAGATATCATGACCAAACCATTGCCACGAATTGTTTTTGAGAAGCTACGTATGTTGATGGGTGTCTGTGAAGATCCAAAAGTAAACTGAATACAATATCTTCAGTTTAAGGGAGGGAATGTTACCAAAGCTTAGGTGGTGACTCAACATTTCTGTTTTGTATATCATGACCAAACCATTGCCACGAATTGTTTTTGAGAAGCTACGTATGTTGATGGGTGTCTGTGAAGATCCAAAAGTAAACTGAATACAATATCTTCAGTTTAAGGGAGGGAATGTTACCAAAGCTTAAGTGATGACTCAACATTTCTGTTTTGTATTCTGTTAGTTGTTAAACAAACGGTTTCCAATTCTGTTATTCGGTTATTCTGTTGTAACCGTAGCTTTCTATATGGCTATATATAGTCACAATAATAAAGAATAAGACAGACTTTTGGCTCCTGAAAACTAAGGTTCAACAAATCTCTATAAAGATTGGATATTAATTAGAGTTATTGAAACTTATACATATTATATTATTTCTTTTATGAAAAAAAACAGTTGTTCTCATAAGTTGAAGTATGAAAAATACCCTAGAACTAATATGTTGGTGCTTGTTAAATGACATGTACACTGAACTAACCCCGTATAAAAATTTCATATGGAAATATCACATGTGTCTATAAAAAAGCTCACATGACGGTTGTGTAAATGACCCTTAAACTTGAGATCACAAAGTTATCTTATACATAGAATGTTATACTTTGATTATACTACATGTTATTCTAATCAAGGGTAACAAACGGGTATATATTGAGCAAAACTTGTACTATAATTGAGAGAAGATTTATCATTCTACGTAAATTAAGAAAATGTTATATTTATTCTTAAATAGTATTGATTGTAAATTTTTACGCAAAGTGGAATGAGATTTGAAAAGAGTTTCAAATTTTATTTAAATAATCAATGAATGTGGTGTTGAGAACGGTATAATTTGACATAATGGACATACTTCATGCTATAATATCTAAATCAAAACATTGTTGATGAAGGGATAATAATTATACTAAGAAATTAGTCACTCAAAGGTTAAATTAAATCATGTATTACTTTTTTAATATTTAGAGGATCATGACATGTTGCTGGATATTGTACTTGATCTTTAAATATAAATGAATCAATTGTTGCAACAATTGATAATAAATTAATTTAATTCTATTTTATTTAAGATTATGATTTATATTTAGGCTAACTTGTTAGGGAACCTAATGGTTCACACACATAAGAACCATTTATCAGAAATTAAAATAGAATGATTAATCAAGTGTAACTTGATTGTAAATAAGTTTTAGAAATTGAGAATTAAAGTGTAATTTATACAAGGAATTACAATTCTAGACCCAAAAAAATCAAGTAGGGACTTGATTGAACAAGTTTCTAAAATTACCCTGAAATAATATGTGTGATATTATTTAGGGGCAAATTGATATTTTTTATTTATAAAGTTTTCATGTTTTCTTATAAATAAAATGTCATGCCTCTTATTTTCTATGTAGCACACGATACGAAAACTACATAAGTTACAAAACACTTAAAAAACATAAAAGAAAAGAGCTAGCACTTAAAGGCATAACGCAAAATGCCTATCTTCAAGAGAATCTTACCAAACGAGCTACTTTCTTTGTTGCTTCACTTTAGGAACAATAAGGGCCAAAAAGAACATAAAGAAGTCTATGAGCGCCTATCTATTCTCTTATCCACGCATATCGGTCTTTCTCTGGCTGCTCCAGGTAGTGCTCTTGGCTACTACTTGCTTGGGACATTCTCTACTTACGACTCTCAGTGGCATAGGGGTGTGCATTCGGATCCCTTCATCCCCGGAAAGCTTGGCCTACGAATAGGAAGAACCTAAGAACAAAATGAGAGGTAGCTACACTTAAAGACATAACAAGTCCTTTCTCCTAAAAAGATTTAGAAGATTTTTTAATGGTGCTTCATGTGGATTACCATTAGAGATCGGACACTTGGATGACTAGTGGTTTACGACAACTTAGTCTTGAAGCAATTATCTCAATCTGAAAAGAACATCTGATCTTCAAGTAATCTTTGTATAAACCTTAAACAACCCTAGATCTTTCTAACAAGATCTTGAAACGCCTAAAAAAATTCATAATTTATTATTTTCACTACAAGTATGTGTTTCGAGGAAATCCAGCAGTGGTATAAGAACCATTATTAGACAATTAAGGTTGTTGATTGCATGTTTTAATTATTATTGGCATTAGTTGTGTGTACAAATTAATACAAATTTTTTGAGTTTGGTAATATCCTAATAAGATTAGGAGTTAGTTAAAATGTTTAATTATATAATGTTTAGAAAATTAGTTTTTCTAAAATAAAGAGAGTTTTCAAGATGAAGAATTTTATTTAATTGATCCTAAAATAGTTTAGGATATTAATAAGAATCTTAATATGATTAATTTTCTATTGAATTAAAAAAAACTATTTTTCAAAGAAAATTTATATTAAATAAAATTTATTATGTTTAGGAAATTATTAAATTAGATTTGATTTAATATTTCTATGTGTTAGAAATATTATTTTAAAATTTCACATAAAGCCATTAATTAGAATTGAACCATGCAATGTATTTATTTATACATATTAATGTCTTATTATGCATGATGGATGATTATGGACATTAAAAGACCAATGTGAATGTGTTTTTAATGGTTGGATGATTGTAATTTTAAATATAACTTGTGTGTCTTGTCTTTTCTCTATTTTTCTTCTGGGTTGTAAAATTGTTTTCTTATCTAACCCCTCTCGAATGTAACTCAAAGTTTCTTATATAATTATGTAAATGTTATGTAATTTAGAAATGTAGAAATTTCAATATGAAAATCTATTTTGTAATCCAAAATAAATAAAGAACGACAAAATAGGCTATAATCATGGTGCTTGTGGAGGACTTATAAAGTTTTGCAATAACTATCTAAGTTTTAATCACATAATTCCCTTTGATGGCCCGAGGGAATTAGTCTAGATATGTCCATAATCATCCAACTAGAATAGCATACTAAGGGTGTATGTTTATATATAATTATTATGTATGATATATCACTAATGTCATGGAATGAGACTCAATTAAAATAATAAATTTCTCATTAATATACTAAGTATACATTGAGAACTAAAAAAAATTTTGCTTCAATTTTTTTTTTGTGTTTTTGGATCATTGTGATGTGTTACTGTTAAAAATAATTTTTTTTAAATAAAAAAATATTATTTTAATGCATTTCCAAGCGAAAAACACTTTGAAAAACAACCGCTGCTACAATCTCAAATGGGCTCTTATTTAATATGACCCTAAATAACTAAATAAATTAAAATAAATTAAATTAGATAGATAACATAGCTTATATGACTCCTAGAACAGTTAGGTGACAACTCATTGTCTAACTACTGCCTCTAATTTTATATGATCATAAGTAACTCATACAAATCATATAAGATAGTTATGTAGGATCCAATTTTATAGCATTAAATATATTCAATTAACGGTAACCTTAAGTAGCTCAACAAGTTATCCATGAATAGAACTCTGGTTCTATGCATATAAATCACAAAGCAACAAATCATGGGGAATTGTTTTTTTCATTGTTTTAGAAAATTTATGTGCATTTTTTAGAACTTATAATAAGTTTGTAAAATCCTTAAGGATTTGACCAATTTTTGCATTAACCCTAAAAATTTTAATTCTTGAAAATTAATTGTTAACATTATGGTATAAATGTTTGACCTACCAGTAGTCTGATTTCAAGTATTAGGATTTTACTAGAAAATTTTTAGAATTATTTTGGATATTCACCAATTTTAATTAGAAGTATTTTTCACCATAATATATGAGTTATGGAAAACACTTTCGCCTTCTAAGATAAGTGAATCTTATCAAGGCACCTACTTTATTTGAGCATACAAGCCTATAATAAATTTGAAATATTAGATTTATTCATAAGTATAAATCTTCATTCTGAATTATAGACGGACTAGTGATTAGGAACTCATTAACACCTTTAACCATATGCAGACTATACAATGCAGCTTATCTCCGGTAAAGTGTGCTATGAGTGCTCATATATTCTTTAGCCACAACTAATCTTTTATCCTAAAATTTCAGAAAAAACCAGTTCACCCAGATCTCCTAATAATTTTAAATTAAATAACTAGATGATGACTTTTTAATCTCAATAACGCAACTCCACACGCATACTTGTGATACAACTTATAAATGGATGAAACTTAAAGTTGTGATGCCACTAAGGGACACCCAGTAGAAGCAGGAACGATGGAATTATTAGAGATTGGCAAGGTCATTTTTTTTTGAAAAGGAAAAGAAATTCTTGTTCTTTATCAATATAAAAAGGGATGGAGTCGTCACCTAATATTTTGATCACTAGAAACCCTAACTGGTCTTAGAGTATAGATAAAAGGGACTTATTGTGTATAAGAAGGACATATCGCTCCTATTATATCTTAACTAAGGTAAGTTGCACTATTTATTTGTCTTATACAAACTGAAGTGTTGTTGTGTTTTTTAATCGTTGATATGTCTAATGGTTAAAGTTGGTACACCCCAGTAGAGTGGATCATAACTTTAAGGGTCAAACCTAGTCATTCTAGAGTCAAAACATAAAAATAAAAGAAATTACCTTTTTATTTAATATCAGGAATACGTCTTATGTATAAGTTTATAATCTTGTATATTAAAAGAAACAAAATAATTTTTTGGTGTTTCTAAAATGTAGACCAAGTTCTCATGATATTAATAAACTAGTTATTAAATCCAAAAATATATGCAAAGATATCATCAACAAAACTATTTTTATTTAATTTAAGGATGTTAATATATATATATATATATATATATATATATATATATGTTGTTGATGCAAATATGAGTTTTATTTTTATTTTTGAGAGACTTAGCCATATGTAATTTATTATATTGTATTTTTTAAAGAAAATTTTTTTTGTTTTTTGTGGAAGGAAATTATTTTATTTAATACTGAAAAAGTGTCTCGCATGTAGATCACAATTTTTTTGAGGTTATGAATCGACCTTTCAAGTGTTTAACATGTCCAAGGACTACTAGAATCAAGGTTGGAGGTCTACTGGAACAGTGGCAATGCATGCATCATGCAACACCGCCACTATCGAGTCATGGATTCACGTGTTGTTGTCGCTAGAAGAGCACCACCCACAAGATCTCAAGCACCTCTCCTTCCTCCTTCTATTTACACTAGTTGTGTAACAAATAGCAACCAGGAACAAAAGAAACAAGCACAACAAGTTTCAGTTTTTTTTCTTCCATTCTCTCTCAGATTTGTTGAGACCATAGTTTGTTGCAATTGGAGGTGTTGGTCATCATTGAAGGAGGTGAAATAGGGTTGTCATAGCGTTATAAAGAGGATGATTGCATAGTTACTAGAGGATTAGTTGTTGGAATTGTCGTGGGTATGTTGTTGACTGATAGGATGAAGAGGAGATTTAATGTTGAAAAAAATCAATCGATCTCCTACTCTCTTAGGAAAAGTTGAAGATTATGAGAGTGGTGCTCTTTGGGTTAGACAGATTATGAGCTATCTTTTAGATCTTATAGTGAACGGGGAAGAAATTATTAGCTAAATAGTTGTTTGTCCAGGTGTTGTGGTTTGTTGTGTGTATTAATGTTGAGTGTAAGGTTGAGAAAGGGGAAATGAATACCATTTTTTTTCTAGGTGAGGGTGGTGGCCTCGTTTAAAAAAATGGGTTAGGGTTTTTGTATTGTATGGGTATGTGAGTGGGTAGGTAGAAAAGTGTTTTTGTATATGTGTGATTTTTTCTCTAACTAATTCTCTCTTTTTTATTTTTGGGAAAATGCTTTCTCCCTTTTGCTTTTGCTTGTGAGATTCTTTCACTATTTATTTTGTCTCTTCCTAATTGCTTAGTTCGCAAGCAACTCAATATCATTTTAGTCCCTCATTTTATTTCTTCGCACTCTTTGTCCTCTTGTCCATATTTTTTTTATTTTATTTATTTTTTTGAAAAAGGCAATGTCAATGTGGACTCGATTAGAAAATAAATAGTGATTTTGAAATGAACCCATTAAAAAATGAACGTGTTGAAAGTAAAGTTTTAAATTTTAATTTTTTTTATAAAAAGACACTGAAAATATAGAAAATGATTCAAATACATCAAAAATATTTTTTTTATTTTATGTTGTTTTCGTTATTTTTTGGATTTTGTTTTTAAAAATGTTAAAAAAATAAGATAAAAAATCAGGTTATTACACCAGTTATTATTTTTATTTTATATATTTTATTTTATTTATCTTCAAGGTTAATTCTACTTGTTAGGTACATATGATTTTATTGTTATAAATAAAAAAATATAAATACAACTTATCTATCTAAAACTTGAGATGAAAAAAAATTAAAGATAAATTAAATAATCTCTTTGAAATATTATGAAATTATAGAAAATATAAATTTATATTTTAAAAAGATTTAAGTTAAAAATATTAAAAAATAAAAGAGTGGGTATTAATTAAAAAAATTTAAAAAGAAGAGGTTGGGGCTCAACTAAGCCTCACAAGTCAAACTTGAGTGTCTTTTTTTTTTTTTTAAGAGATTGTTTTTGTTTTTGTTTTTTTTAATAGAAGACACATTATTTGGCATGGCATACGCGATGTTATCCGTGTATAAGTCACTTGTAGTAGTAAAACAAATCAGGATCTAAGTATTGGGATATCAAAAACATCCTAGAAATTGCACTAAATATATTTTAAGTCTAAAACACACTCTAATCACTTTAAAACCTAAAATCAAACTGGATAAGAAAAACTAATTATCTGATCCTAATCTAGTTTTTCCGACATGTTTAAAAAGAGATACCACCTAAACTAAATTATTCTCTTTAAGACGAATCAATTAACACTAAATTTGGTCACTTTGATGGTTAGGTTATGATCAATAGAATACTTTCTCTCTCTTTCCTTAAATGGTTGAAGTGTAAGAAAATGAAGATTTGGACTGAAACTAAAAACAATATAAAATAACGTGGACTAAACTTGTATATTTCAAAACTTCATGAGCAATATCTAATTTTTTATAGTTTTATTTTGTAAAAATAGCCCTATCTATTTTTTTAGTTGTATTATGTTTAGTCGTTGTTCTTCAATTTAATTCTTACAATAAATTTATAACATATTTTTTAAATAGATCTTTAATTTAATATTAAAATACTCTCATACTTACATGCAAGGAAATAGAAATAAAAAAAAACATTATAGCTCCTATCCCAGATAAATTTGGATTTGAGCAATGTTTTCCTTTTCCTTTTCTTTTTTCTTTTTTTTTTGTCTTAGAAGTTTTTTCTATTCAGATCATTTTTTTTTAATTTCATCATTTTACTTTGTGTTGAGTAAGAATTAGCTTTGATGTAAAAAAAAATATCTCGACATTGAATTGATGCTTGATTTATATAAAAAAAAAATTGATTTTATTGCTTGTTAAAAATAGAAAATGTGGGGAACAAAATTGTCGTTAAGGCAAAAATGCAAGTTTTCTTTATTGTTCATTAAGTGACTTTTTTTAAATTGTTGTCTCTAGAGTTTTTTTTTTTGGTCCCTTTAGTTTAAAACTTTTATCTTTGGATCCAAGATTTCATTTTATTCACATTTCAATCTTTAAGTTTGAGATAAGAGAGAGAGTTGTTGGAAAATGGCAAAGGAGAGAGAAAATAATTGGTTACCTGGATTATATGAATAATAAAGCCAAATTTAATAGAAAAAGTGTCGTTGAGGTGTTTTTAATATTTTATATTGCCAAAAAAGTATATCAAAATTGATAAAGATTTTCTTAAAAAAACCATTTTAGGAGATTTTTGAGTTGAGAAATTAGTTTACTAAGATTCTAAGAGTGTTTTTTATTATTATTATTTATGAGAAATTAAGTTAAAAATTGATTTTTTAGGTCCAAGAAACCCTAGCAAAAATTTTCAGCCACCTTTTGTAGCTAAAATCTAGAAAAGCAAATAACGTGTCGTTTGCAATAACAGATGATGCATCGTTTTTCATAGTAGACAAAACTATGTTTGCTTTATTTTACAAAAATCAAAAGGAGAATGACATTTCGTCCACCCATAAGAAAATAAAATCAGAGAAAAGGTTAAGTTAATGGGTCTGGCCTTACAGGTCCACGCATGCCAAAACTTTGTTTTATTTTGTCAGGTATGCAGTCCTCCATCTCTTCAGCCTAGGTGCTTGTCTTTTTTATATATATGAATTTTGATTGAAAAGCACTATAAAAGAAAGGCTCAATATGATATTTGAATCACAACTCAATTTCTCCATGGTTCTTAAAAAATATTATAGGTTTTTATGGAAAGTTAATATTTTTTCCAATTATAATATACCTAATATGCAAATAAATAAATAAATAAATGTTCATGAAAATTAAATGAAAATAAAATATTAATCCTTTAAATTTTTTGATGGATTTTTTACATGATTTTATCACATTTAAAAAATATTATTATTATTTTCCTTCAATGAATTAAAAATTATTGAGAAATTATATATATAGTTTTGAGATCATGATAGGTTTTATTGAAAATCAATGCTTACCATGAAAACATATTTTCACAAAAATAGTAAAAAGATATTTTAATAAGAAAATGAAGTTTAGATTAAAGAAATGTATTGCTTCTTGATAATTTTATTCATTGTCTTTTCTGCAAATGATTATTTTTATATTTTTTTAATTAAATAAAAAATAGATTAAAAAAGAAAGGTTATTAAACCCGATCAGAGCAATGACTTAGGTTATGGGTTAGGCAGGTTAACCCAATTTGATCCAAGTGAATCTAAAACATCATCATTCCCATTTTGTTTATAAAAAAATTAAATTGATGTCCTTTTATATTTTTTAAAAAATCATATTGAGTTTTGGTTGGTTTGACTGAGTCACGTGTGCGCTTGCCATTTCAATTGGCTCATACTATGTCACCAAGGACCATTCAAGCTTAATTGAGTTTAATAACATTGTCTAAAATTTATCCATGACCGGGCACAAACAAATGACTAGTTAAGACTTATAACTATGGAAACAAAATTTACAAGGATGTGATTAAAAATAAATTAAATATGATGACCAAAATTTAAGGAAGAAAAAACTTTAGATACCAAGGAAGGGAAAATCGACTATAAATATTGATATAGCTCCTATCAACAATTAAATGCCTCTCTCCTTTAGTTTTTGTTACTAGTTAGTTATTTGCGTGCTGGCATGAAGAAATTTTTAACAATGTTATTAAACTCAATCAAGATTCAGAGGTCCACATAGTGACTCATCAACCTAGCCAAAACCCAGTTTGATTTTAAAAAATGATGTCGATTTAATTTTTTTTATAAGAAAATAATGAAACGATGGAGTTTTTTATTAACTTGAGTCAAATCGAATGAACCTGCTCAACTCGTAACCTAGGTTATTACCCTTGCTAATTTTAAAAACCTTGCTTTTGGAATTCATTTCTTTATATAATTAAATGATTATAAAAATAGATATTTATAGGCAAGAAAACATATAAAATTATCGAGGAAAAATATATTTTTCTCATCAAATTTTTCTTTTATAATTCATGTAATTTGTAACAATAGTTTTTTCTTAACAGCATGGTTCATTGAATAAAAAACAACAATACTCAAGAAATAAAATTTAAGAAAAACTATAACAATTTGAAATAAAAAGGAAAAGATATTTTTTAATAAAAAACTAAATTTTCTTATTCATGCCTTTTTTTTCTTTTTATGTAAATAGTTTTTTAGAAGCATTGTTTTTCCCAAAAAAACTCATTATGATCATGAAAGCAAGCTTTAATTAGAAAAATAAAAATCATAAATCGATAATTTCTTTGCAACTATATGAAAAACATAAGAATAAAAAATAAAAAATATATATATAATATTAAAAATTAAGAAAATATATGTTTTTCTCTCATTTATTATTAAAGATAAGATTATTTGGAAAATTCTACATATTATACTAGTACATAATTATCCATAAAACAAACAATACTATCATCATAAAAAAGCTCTAATCTTTTAAAAAACAATGACATATATATTTTTTTTATTAGGAACATGTTTTTAGAATAAAAAGCAGCGAAAATTGAAATAAACATTTGTTAAAATTTTCATCAATTTGAAATATATATTTCTTCGATCTAAACTTTATTTTCTTATTAATGAATCTCTTAATGTTTTTTTTTTAACAAAAACATGTTTTTAAATTGTAAGCAGTATTTTTTAAAACAAAAAACTATCATGATGTTAATAGTAAGATTTTTTAACAATATTAAAATAATATCTCAATATTTTATATTTTATTTAAGGCAAATAAAAATTAATAAATGTGATAAAATTATATTAGAAATGTATTAATATTTAAAAAAAAATTATTAAAAAATCATGTACATAAAAATTAAAAGAATTTTGTTAAAATCCCTATAAAACTTATAATATTATTTATGAACCATATAAAAAATAAATAATAATTGGAATATCATGATAAACATTTTTTTTATAGTGCATTAATAAATGTGATAAAATTATATTAAAATTTTTATTAATATTTTAAAAATAATTAAAAACAATCATGTACATAAAAATTAAAAGAATTTTGTTAAAATCCCCATAAAACTTATAATATTATTTATGAACCATATAAAATATGAATAATAATTGAAATATCATGTTAAGCATTTTTAATTGTTGTGCATTTCAATCAAAATCTAAAAATAATAAATTGAAAAAAAAACCAAACAAAAAAGTTAGGCACCTAAGCCAAAGAGATGGGGGAAGGCCTAACAAGTGTGGGCTTGCAAAGCTAGCCCACGGGCCTAGCTATTTTCTTTCATTTTTGTGTTCGCACTTTCTCTTTTTTCTTTTAAATAAAGTAGATGATGCATTGTTTGTTGAGGTAAACAATAGGTTATTTGCTTGTTAAATTCTAACAATTGGAGAGGTGATTGAGAAGCTAGGCTAGGATATTTTTAATTTAACAAACTATTTGTCAACCTAGTAAATATTTTTATAACCTCAATAAACTAATTTGTCAACTCAAAATACCCCTAATCGGTCTAAAAATATAAAATTAAAAAAAATATTTCTCAACTCATATCTATGTTTTCCAGAAAAATAAAAGCTTAAAAACACCTTAATAAAAAGTCATCTCGCCAAATGAAACCCATTGATTACTTTTTTTTATTTATTGAAGTGTGGTCAACCAACAACTTTATATTTCTTTCATCTTTTTCCAACAAGACTTTCTCTTTTCTTAAACTAAAGATTGAAAATTGAACAAAATGAAGTTTGAAACCAAAACTATAACTCAAAAAACTAAAAGGATTGTAAAAGAATAAAAAGGAAAGTATATAAACCAAAACCCTTTTTTTCTCTCAAATTAAAGATTTGCCACACGACTTTCTTTTGTTTTTCAGCCTAATCCTTTATCTTTTAATTGTGTTTTTTTTTATTACAAATTAAAAAAAATGATTAGGGTAGTAAATTCTTTATACACCTAGACACACTTCAAGAATAATAAATTAACTCTATTGTCCTTAAAAAAAAAAACCCATTAGGTAGTTATTAGGAGCAATACTATAATTTTATAAAAACCAATTAGTCATTATCATATTAATTACTAGAATATTCTTAAATCAAAATAAATGCAACTGAAATTTAGGGGTTGATTCCTCTTTTTGCATTAAAATGCACAATAAATTTACTTTGCTATCATTTGAGTCAGATTTTTAAAATCTCAGAATACAGGTTGATTCTTCTTTTCTCATGGCTTTTTTGGTAGTAATCAGGTCATGTCAGGGATAATTTTGTACTTTTTATAAGATTAAATAACATTTTTTAAGAAAAATTATTGGTATGTGCATAGCACTTACCAGCTTGTTAAGTCATTTCAAGCGCTTTTAGCAATGCGTGTGATGATGTAAGGTGGTGAAAATTAACCATCCATAACAATATTAGGAAGCTCATGACATCTTCTTCCTAATGAGGTGGCACATACAATGATTTTATACATTGGCTTGGATTTGAGAACCTTTTTATTTTTTATTTTTTTTCTTTTTTCTTTTCTCCTCAAAAAAACAAGTTGCATAGTAAAAAAGTCTTATGTTGTCCTCTTATTTTGTTTAGGCTTCTAATTTAATTCTCTTGCTTTTGATTGTTTGATTTTCATATTGATTTCTTTTGTTGACTTTTTTTATTTCAATTTTGCCTTTCATTAAAATCTTATTTTTCCTTTTATTTTGTTTTGGTTTTGAATTTGTTCCTTTTTATTTTTATTTTTATTTTAAATTTTTGTTTTGATTTGTTTTGAAAAGTGTTTGATTTTTTTTATATTTCACTCTTAAATAAAATAATATACCCCCATTCTTCTTGTTTATCATTCTATCCTCTTGTTCTTTTAGCTTGTTATATTTTGTTTTTGAGCATTTTATTAAATTGAATTATTTTTTAATTTTATCTTTTAATTTGAGTTGGTTAAAAATTAAATATTGTAATTTTTTCTAATTAAATTATACTAGGATTATAACTCAGGTTACGAATTTGAAAAGTTAAACTAAATGATATCAGTTTTTAATTTTTTTTTACACTTTTTTTCATTTTATTATTTGACGCTTTTTATTTTATCTTTTATTTTGTTTCTTTAAAAATTATTACCACCTCGTGAACAGGTTGCTTGTTGGGCATGTGCACTTAGATTGATAAATTTAATTATTATTTTTTTTTTATGATCACCCTTTTCTTTTTAGTTCAATACATCTAATGCCATTACTTTTTTTTTTTTTTTGTCATCATCCCTAGCCAGTGTCTATAACCCATTGTGCAGGCTGGGAACGTGATCGGTAAAAGCATGTATGGAAAAACAAAACGAGCTTCCTTTGTAATTGTAATGTAATAATAATAATAATAATAATAATAATAATAAATTCCAACCGAGTCCATTAACAAGGATAAATTAACAGCCCTGTGGACATCAAGAAACAAAACAATCATAATATAATAATAGAATCATAGAGAGATCAGTCAACTAGACACATACATTAGAGCAACTCCAAATGAAACTCTAATCTTCGTACTCCTGGTATAACCTGAGAAGCTCAGTGCAGCCAGACATGGGCTGTGCTGCCATGAAACCCATAGCATTGGCATAACGGGTAGTTGACACAAGTCCATTGTCATTGGTCAGGATAACACGGGCACGATCACGGCCAGCAGATGGTGATCGGCAGTCCTTCCGGGGGCTGCTAACTAGCATGCAATCGCAAATCTGATCCTCATGGTCCTCATCAACAGTGATGGTGTATTTTCCAGTTGAGTCTGTTGTTCCTTCCTTGCTGTAGACAAGATCTTGTGTCTTTCTGTCCTTGCATTCCAGTCTAACCTTGGCACCTATTAAGAGAAAAAGAAAAACCCAACAACATATTAAGGATCCATTGAGCAGTTCTCGACTTTATATCAGAAACCCATTATACAACATTACTATTCTAACAGGAATGCCATTATATCTAAATATGCCCAACACTTGTATTGGTGTTCGATCAATCTGAACTAACTTTTTAACATGGCAATTACAGCTACAATATTAATTGTAGCACGATTTTGTCTTTTCTACAATCAAACCACCCTAAACACCTCTGTGTCCTTGAGGGCCAGATCTAATCACCAACATAAGTCTAACACTAACTAACCATACATCTAGACTTTCCTCATTCCATTTCTCCTTTTTTCAATAAAAAGAAAGGATAAATCAACCAAATATACATTAAATGAAGTCTGATATATTCAGTAAGATGTAGAAATCTTAAGCCATGGAGACATCGGAACGAAAAATAAAATGATTACCTGCAATGTTAGTGGTCTTGGAGGTTTCAAAACCAGCGAGGCAAGTGTCACAGTAGACGCTTCCTTGAACCACAAATGGGTTTCTCGCTGGGCGAGCAGCTCTTACGAGGGCTGGTAGCACACATAGAGCAAGCAACAAAAGCACTCGAGCCATTTTTTGTGAATTATTGTTAGAGATCTCTTGAGAGAGAGAGAGAGAGAGAGAGAGAGAGAGAGAGAGACTACCTTGAAACTGAAAAGCAAATGGCGGTGTTGAATGGAGAAGATAAAGCGATAATGGTAATAAAATAAAAATAAAATAAAATAAAAAAGAGGGAGGAAATGGAAAAAAGAATGGGAGAAATTTAAAAACTAAACTGTGGTGTCTAATTTCCAAAAGCACAGGCGGTGATTACGCGTTGAGAAATATCTGGGTGCACCAACGCGGTCTTCAGCAACGTGTACTTGGAGGTGTTTTCCTCATTTCCAGGGGTTAGAACGGGGTCGTTTTGTTGCGTGGTATATCTTAATTGGATAGATAATTGAAATGTGCAGTGAATGAGATCGGAGGTAGCGTCGAGCAGTGATGGAGTACAGCTGGGAAATGTCGGTGCTCACATGGTGGGGGGTTGCCACATTCTCTCTCTCTTTCAAGCACCAAATCCACTATTTTGACAGTTTGTAAATCATAATTGGAATGGAGTTTTAAACTCCTCGAAAATATATAGTCAAGAGGGTAGGGTTCAATGGTATTATTAGTAGCTTTTTTTTTTTTTTAATTTCAATCTTAAAGTTTTCAAAAAATCTTCTGAATCAATTTCTAATATTTACTGTCTGTTTAGAAGTAAATCATATCTGGAATTAAATTTAATTTTACACATGATTTAAATTTAATTAATAACTTATTATAATTTTTATATTTAAAATAAAATATTAAATCACATAATTAAATTTAATTATATTATTTAAAATACTTGTGGAAATAAATTGAATTCACAATTTTTATTATTTTTCTCTTAATTAAAAAAATTATTACAAATACTCTTATATTTAATTTACCCTTAATTCTTTATTAAATACTGATCCTCGAATTAACAAGTAATTTGAAAGCATAGTTTTTAAACTGGTCAGGTAGGTTGATCTGGTCGACCCGATAACTGGACCGATCCGGATTTACTACAAAACCGTTTGGGACAATAACCCGATAAAATCCGGTCAACCCGACGGGTCGATCCATGACCCGGACGACCCAGACAAACCCGGACAAGACCCGGTGTTTTGGAGCTGGATCCGCGATCTAAGTTTGGAGATCTTGAGGGTAGGCGTTGGTGATCTATGAAAAACTTCGAATCCTTGTTGCGTTCTCGCTTTATTACTTTGGACTTTCTATTACTTTTGAAGAAAGTGACAACTCCACTCACTGCTCATCAATAGGCGTAGGAAAGTAAGAACAGTGGTGCTATTGTTCCCATTTGTTCCTTCTAGCTGATGAATGTAACTTAAATAGGACCAAACTCACAGTTTCAAGAGAGAGAGAAAGGCAATAGAGACCAAACTCACAATTTCAAGAGAGAGAGAGAGGCAACAGGTAGTACCAGCACCATCAAGTCTTTAACATCTGTCTCTCTCTCTTTCTGGCTAATGTTTTAAAGCATGTAGAAACCAGATCGTGTTCATGGGGGCGTCTAGGAGTAAGGACTGTGCTTCTGGGCTTTCAACAGATCATGTTTATCCCTGCACAAAACAAATGATTCAAAAAAAAGAGACAGCTGGTTGCTTGTGATGAAGCCACAGAAGGAAGATAAACTTTGTGAGAAGATGGTGATGAGATTAAGTGCCCTTTCTCTGCATAAAATAACCGACAATATCATATTTATTCCTCTCCCACGCCTTGCCGGTCCCACTTTACCCCTTCATTACTGCCTCTCCTTTTCATTTCTTATTTTTAACTATACAGACTCGCTCGGGGTTGACCCGGGTTGATCTATACAACCTGAAACTCGGTCTCTTGACCAGATCACTTTCACATCAAGTTTAAAAACTCTACTTGAAAGCACAACATATGAAAAGGTTACTACCATTATATATATATATATATATATATATATATATATATATATATATATATATATAAAGGTTACTACCATTTTTCTCGAAGCTTGACAAACATACAATTGCACCCCTTTATGGTAACAAAGCCATTTATCTCTATTAGCACGTTATGTATTTTTTTTTATTTGGGTTCAATCCTAGCTTTAAATAAATGGAAATTAGCATTCTAACCCAATTTTAGATTCCTCAAAAAAAAAAATTTATAATATATATATATATATTCTTTTTATTCAAAAATATAAAAATAATCATAAATTTAAAATCTAAAAATATATTTCGGGACATGTGTAAATAAGTTTTTGAGTTATAAATAAGACAAAACACAATATGAACATTCAGGTTGGGATATTGTTGACGATATATGCTGAACAAGAACTTGTTTGAAACAAAGTTTAAGATTGAAATCCTACTTGATCAAAATTAGAAGAATTAATTAAATTTAAGGACTTGATTAAACTTCTAATGGGTTTAGTTGTCTTAATCAAGAATCGGATTAATTTACAATAATTAGAAGATGAGGGACCCAATTGAAACTTAAGATAGCCTCATTGCTGCAATTAAGAGTTTAATTGAAATAAAACTGAAGTCTGAAAGTCAATTAAGTACCATAGGAAAGCTAAAGAAAATGGAAAATGGAGTTGAATTCAACCTTTGGTTGCCGTAGCTAGATATTATTGTTCATAGGAATGGATTGGAGTGGAGAATCTCCTTCAAATGAATGACCATTAAGCTATAATATCAATATCAAAGTCATGATTTATCTGCTCCACTAGTGTTATATGAAGCTCTTTTTTCCTGCAATCGACCATTTGCAAGTGGATTCCATTCGATTGTCTCCACTGGAACCATCTTCAGGAGTTGTTTATTTTTGTGATTCAAATAGTATTTTATGATTCTTTGAATTTGTTTTTGTTTGAAATTAAATGTTTTAGTATCTTTTAATTATTTTAATATGTTGATATCAAAAATAATTTTTAAAAAATAATAAAAAATATTATTTTCATGTATTTCTAAAGTAAAAGTATTTTAAAAACTAACGATTATTATATTTTCAAAAGCTGCATCGTAATGACTTTTCTTTAATTTATACTTTGTTGACGAAATGAAAGAAGAAAACTTCTCGTCAAATCAGTTCTGGTGAATATAAAATGGGTTCAACATCTTAAAGCAAAGTTCCATTAAAAATGGTAGATGGCCGTCTCATCAGAAGTGCAGGTTTAAATATTGCAGAATAGCTAATAGTTTATTCTATTTGCTATGAAGAACTCGTTTCATTGCAAAAA
>Ga0325403_1000251_pt1 | contig 33510 bp, 20 predicted proteins | sample PopdelMetagenome_19_FD_205665 | JGI IMG/M metagenome (GOLD analysis project Ga0325403, IMG submission 205665) | Populus deltoides microbial communities from Bellville, Georgia, United States - Xylem-PdKOR-R4 | ecosystem: Host-associated > Plants > Phyllosphere > Stem > Wood/Secondary xylem... | reverse complement strand
TATAAATCTTTGAGAGTTAGGGGAAAACTCTTGATTTTGGTGAAAGTATTTTCACGAAGAGAAAAATCTTGAAGATAACATATTTTTAAGTGAGAGAAAAAACTTGAAGATAAAATATCTTTAAATGATATAAAAATATTGGTGTGTATTTATTAAATTTATTAAGTGGTTATTGAATTATAAAGCTGGGATAAGTTAAAGAAAATAACATTCAAGTATGGTTTGGTACTTGAGATGGAGATCTAGGCTTGCCGAGCCACGTTAAAAATGAGTTTGCAAATTCTCTCATTTATCACTTTACTTAAAGCACTTTAATTATATTATTAGTTATTATATTTATTTGAATTTATTTGTATTTTTTTAAAAAATTAGTGAGACACCTAAATCACCCCTTATAGTTACCTTAATCCTAGAACGACATAATGATCTTGGAGTGAAGGGCAAAATCACCATTTCACTATTATAATCCAAAATGAATTTACTCATATACTATAATTGAAAACTAGGCTCTTTTAGATTTCTTTAATTTCAATTAACAATTAATTGACTTGTTATAGTTTATATACCCGCACTACATCACAGACCAAATCAATTTGTTTTAACATAATAAAAAATATTCATGTCATAGAGAACTATTTAAAATTGTTATTAAATCCGATCTAGTGGATCAACCTTAAAACCTCTTCAACTTGACTCTTTGCCCAGCTCATGTTTAAATTAAATGTGTGAGAGTTGCTCTAACATGACTCAGCTTACTTGATCAAATTAAAAATAATCCAATTAACTGGTAAAAAAAGGTATGAAAATCAAATTAAATAAAAAATGATGAAATTAAAAAAAATTAAGAAAAAAAAAGTGGGGGCACTTGCTTTACTAAAGTAAAGCGGGTACATGGTTTAGGATACAGAAGAACGAGATGGCATGCATGCGCGTTGCCGCGGGTTTATAAAACAAATATACTTGATAGTATTATAATTGTGAACTAGCGCTAGATAAGAAATAGAAACTAAAGGTATGATGGAGCCAATATTTCATGATGGAAAAAAAAGTTGTGTTGGTGATCAAAAACTTAGAGACTGAACAAAATGATTTGTAGCAATCCACAATATTTTGGGAGGAAAGATACAGGGCTTTCGCCACATGATTTACCTTTTCTGTTAATAAAAAGAACAAAAAATCACAAAGCTAAATTCTCTACCAACTTAATATTAAAAAAAAACCCAACAAAGATAATTTTGGAAGGAAAAAACCCCATGAGGAAAAACATTGTAGCAATTGACAATGTTTTGTGAGGAAAACTACAATTTTCTAATTCATATTTACTGTACATAAATTATAATCGAGATTCTATATTAACATGACACTCATATTTATTAAATTTAAATTAAATACTAATGATTTAGTATATTCTTAAAATTTAAAGGTTGTGTTTTTTTTTAAATTTAAGTGCTTATAACAATTTTTTTTGGTTGAAAGGTTTGTACTGTTTTTATTTATTTAGTTATTATTTAAGTATTCATTTTGTTCAATTTTTTCATTGATGACAAAAAATATTAGTTTCAAAATACAATTAATTCTATTTCAAACACTATTGAAAAAAAAAAACCAAATTTTGTATCTTTCAAAAACTTCTAGAATTTTTATTATAATCTAAAGACTCATCTTCCTATCTTTCACCTTCATTTTGTTTTATAAAAAAAATTGCTTCCATCATCTATATACCCAATCTTTTAAGCTTTGCACAAAAAAAAAAGATCATATTGAAGAAAAAATGGTTGATTTGTTAAAAGTTATTGAAATATAACTCTTAATTCATGTTTGTTTATTGAAATGGTGTATTGTTTCTCTTATGGTTTCTAGTTGCTTTATGATTATATCATGTTTAATAGTAATTGTAAGGCCACACTTTTTTATGTGGTGGAGAGGTTTATTTATATAGGAATGTACATATATAATTATAGTAGGAAACTAACTATAGGAACAATCACCTAATTATTCTGCTAAATTATTTCCTACAATCAAGGAGGATAACGTGATATGTTGCTTTCCTTATCATCCCCCTGCAAACTGAGTGTGGGATTGACACAAACACAAAGCTTGGAGAAAAAGAATGTGAATAGCGTCTGAGAGAGACTTTTAGTGAATATGTCAGTAATTTGCAAGTGAGATGGCATAGATTGAGGCTGAATAACCCTTGACGTTGCTAACTCATGAATAAAGTGTAATCAAGAGCAATGTGTTTCGACCTTTTGTATGAAACTAGATTGAGGGTTAGAAAAATTGCACTCTTGTTATCACAAAGGAGTAACGACTTGTGAGATAAGGAAACTTTGAGGTCACAAAGAAGATGAGTTATCCAAACAACTTTCGAAGCTGTGTGAGTCAAGACACGATGCTGAGATTCACAACTAGAACAAAAAATAGTAGGTTGTTTCTTAGCACTCCACAAGATGAGATTGTCACCCAAAAACATTGCATAACTAGAGGTGGAGCAACGCGTGTCAGGGCAACCAGCCCAATCAGCGTCAGAGTAGGTAGTAAGACTAGTAGGTGAAGAGGAAGAGAAATAAAGGCCATAATGAAGAGTATCTTTAACATACCGAAGGATACATTTAAGGGCTTGAAAGTGATGCACTGTGGGAGATTGCATATATCGACTGACAAAATTGACAGCATGAGTAAGATCAGGATGAGTGATAGTTAAGTATTGCAAAGCACCCACCATGGAATGATACAGTGTGGGATCAGTGAAGGCATCACCATCGCTGGACAACTGTTTTAAGACAACCATAAGAGTTGTTGTTGGCTTGCAATCAAGTAACTGAGCACAGCAAGGATATTATGAGCATATTTTACTTGGCTCAAGAAAAGGCCATTAGCAAAGGAGGAAACCTCAAGACCAAGAAAATAATTCAATGTTCCCAAGTCATTCGTGGAAAACTCTCGATGAAGTTGTTGAATAAAATTCTGAAGGAAATGAGTATTGTTGCCAGTGACAACAATATCATCAACATAGAGTAATAGGTCGAGGATAAAGTTGGATCTAGCATAGACAAAGATAGAGGAGTCAATAGTATTGCAGGTGAAACCATGATGAAGTAAAAAGGAACTGAATTGATGGAACTAAGCCCGGGGGGCTTGCTTCAAGCTATTGAGGACCTTCTTAGCTTACAGACATGATGATGAAATCGTGGATCAGTATAACCAAGAAGTTGCTCCATGTAGATAGTTTGGTCAATAAATCATTGAGAAATGCATTATTGACATCTAATTGATGTAGAGGCCATGATAAGACACTGCAAAAGAGATGACAAGACACATAGTGGAGGCCTTAACAACAGGACTAAAGGTGTCATGAAAATCCAAACCAGGAAGTTGAGAATAGCCTTTAGCAACAAGACAAGCTTTAAGATGATCAACAATGCCATCAACTAAGTATTTGATATGAAAGACCCACTTGGATCTAACAATATTAGTGTGGAAAGGATGAGGAACCGAGACCCATGTGTCATTAGAGGAAAGAGCATCCAGTTCTTCATCCATAACAGCAAGTAAGGCGTGGACCAACGACGAAGGCAATAGGGAGGAAATATATGAGTGATGTTTAGTCTTGAAGACACCAGCCTTAGTTCTAGTGATCATCAGATGATGGTTAGAAGAAGCTGTAGAAGGAATGACAGGTTAGTTTGATGGCAGAGAAACAATGACGAGGATGATGCTACAGTAGGAGAAGAGATGGGCTTCTGCTGTGGAATCAACTATGGCAGTAGAACCTGACGATGAAGGCTGCACAAAATCACCAAAAAGGTTACTAGTACAAGAAACACAAGATGATAAAGAAGGTGTAATAGAAAGTGATGGAGAAGATTGCCGAGTTTCAGAAGGAAGAGAGGGCACAATAAGTTCAGAAAAAATCGAAATATCTAGTGATGTGGGATCGCAGGAAGAGGAAGGACTAGCAAATGGAAAATTAATCTCATCAAATCAGGCATGAAAAGTGATATAAATATGCTATGTAGAAGGATCAAGACATCAAAACCCCTTGTGAGACATGTTATAGCCAAGAAAAATATAAGCAGTGCTACATGGAACAAATTTATGAGAGGTATAATCTAGTAAGTAAGGAAACACATAATAACCAAAGGGATGGAAATCAGCATATGTGGGTGGCTTACCAGACAAAACTTTATAGGGATAAAGGTTACCAAGAACAGACGAGGGCAACCAAATGATGGTAAAAACAACAGTACTGAATGCATTAACCCAATGTGATAAAGGAACCTGGGAATGGAATAACAAAGCAAGACTAGTTTCAGTGATGTGGCAATGCTTACATTCAACGTGACCATTCTGGGAAGGGATGTAGGAACAAGACATTTGGTGACGAATGCCGGAAGCAAGAAGATGAGATTGAAATTGGTTGATCGTAAATTCAGATCCCTCATTGCTTTGAAAAATTTTAATTTTGCATGAGAACTAAACCTCAACAAGAGTTTGAAATTGCTTAAAAATCAGAAAGGCTTAAGATTTTAATGTCATGGGATAAAACCACGTGAAATGCGAATGATCATCGATAAATATAATGTAATAACAAAAATGGGATGAAGACATAACATGAGCAGGGCCCCATATATCATAGTGAATAAGGTCCAAAACATGGGGAGCACGTTGATCATTAGCATTAAAAGGAGTTTTATGACTTTTAGTAGTTTAACAAGCAATATACAAGTTATGAGGGGGTAATAAAGAAGTAACAGAAAGATAACCTTTTTTATTTAACATGACCTAAACGTGCATGCCATATATCATATGAGGCACATAGAGAATTATTTTTAAGAGAAGAAACAAATGTGGATTGACTACATTTTAGCACATAAAGACCATCTTTACGATGACCACCGATTGCCACCACCTTTCCTGTATTGTAGTTCTATATGATAAATGATGTATCAATAAAAGTAATAGATAAGAGATAATCAAAAGTTAATTTGCTAATAGATAATAGATTTTTTATGAGCTGGAGAACAACTAAAACATCAAAAAGTTTAATGTTTAGAGGCGGGGAAAGAGTAACAACATGGGTAATCGACAAGGAGGCTTCATTACCTACTATTACACAATCCTTACCATTATAAGATTGAACCTTGTCCAGTTGAAAGGAGTCGGGCGTCATAAATGCAACAACTCTAGTATCAGTGTACCAGTCAGCTACTGTGTCGGTTTAGGAGCAGTGAGAGAAGGATTCAACAATGTTTTTAAGGTTAGTAGCCTTTATATAATGATTAGGGTAGTGAGCAACTGTATGTTCAATGTTGTGACATATTTAGCAACGTCGAGAATAATTACCACGACCCTTGCCATGACTAGGAATGGAATATCCTCCTCCCCTACTATGAAACTTACAAAAGTCTCCATTACGTGTTGAATTGAAGTTGCCTTTGGCGACAACGAAGGCAACAGATGAGATAACAAGTGTTTCAAGTGATTTTTCAAAAAATTCAGAACTTTCAACCTTGGAGACAAGATCTCAAAAGGAAGGAAAACGAGGAAAAGATAGCTGGATAATTGAGAAGCTTGCAAACTCAAAGCCTAGGCCATGAAGAAACCAATGAACTTTGTTTGTTTCATTAGCAAGAGAACCTATGGCATTAAGTTGATTGCAAAGTGCTTTAAAGGAATGAGAGTACTCAGTAACACTACAAGATCCTCATTTTAAATGTTGCAAGTCATCTTTAAGATAAATTTCATGAATTTTGGATTGATAACTAAAAGCAGATTCAAGAGTTGTCCATACTGCATAAAAGGTAGAGACCATAGACTTCAACCATGGCTTCCTCGGTTAGAGAAAAAAGAAGGAGTATAAGTAGATGTTGATGATTTTCAAGTAGCATGTTTGAGATACTAATTGAATCAGAGAGGATATGTCCAAGTGGCTTAGATAGAGAACCATTAATATAGCCAAAAAGGTTTTGAGAACTAAGAAGTGGAAGAATCTGATTTCGCCAGAGAAGATAATTGGTAGAAGAAAGCTTGATGGTGATTATATGAAACATTTTTTGAAGAGAAATAGAAGAATTTAGAGCAATTGAAGTCATTGGATCGATGGATGTAAATCCTACACTACTCTGATACCACAATAGTAATTGTAAAACCATACTTTCTTATGCGGTGGAGAAGTTTATTTATATAGGAATGTGCATATATAATTATAGTAGGAAACTAACTATCAGAACAATTACCTAAATATTCTGCTAAATTATTTCCTACAATCAAGGAGGATAACGTGATATGCTGCGTTCCTTATCAATGTTAATGATAGTAGTGAAGGATATGATTATTTTTTTTTTCAAATGAATCTAAAAAAACAATGTATACCTTTATTATATTATTTTTTCTATCATATTTGTTTAACATTTACTCTTTTTTTTGTTTTAATTTTTTTTGTTTTGATTTTTTTAATAAAATCACCAATCAAAAAAATTAAATAATTATGATTAATTTGGAACATTTTTTTTCTATAATGTCTAAAAAAATAAATATATTTTAAAACTAATTTTTTTCATAAATTAAAAAAAAGGAGTACTTAAATAAAAAATACAACAATACTTATATAAGTGGGTTTGAGCATTCAATTGAATAAAAATAATAGCATGAACCTTTAAATAATAATAAAAAAGGGTACAAATTGATACGATCAAGACTATCCAATTGGGCCAATAACAAGATCAATTACAAAAAAGCTCAAATATGCATTCAACGGGCTTATTCACAATACTGTGGCTAATATGGATTTTAATGAGGCAATATCAACAAGTGAAGATTAGATCTTAGTCAATTTAAATGATGCAAAAAAGAGGCATGATTCATCTATTTCATGGGTTAATTAATCGCAGCAATTAGAAACTTATTTTTCTAATGTACAGTTTTACTCTAGCAATCATAATTTTTTATCTAACTATTGGATTAGACTAAAAGTTTATTAGAAGTTTTTAGATGTCTTATTCTATATTGAGTTAAAATTTTAGGGCAATTAAACATCAAAAATATTTTGTGATAAGGTCCAAAAGCTATTGTACGAGAACTGTATTAGTCTCCTAGTGGATTTAAGATTTTTTTCCCTTTTTTATTTAATTTCTTTTGGCATTATTTAGGATGTTTTTACTTATTATAAATAGGGTTATTTAACTTGTATTTAGGTTTTTGTTTTGACAAATTTTGATTTGAACAATTATTATTGTGTGTGTAAAGTTTTGTTTATACCTTTTGGTTCTGCATTAAACTACACTTGCTTATTAAATAATTAAATAAGCTTTGTGACATGTACTATATTTCTTGTTCACGTCTCTTTATCGGTGTTATGTGGGGATTAATCATGAAGCAATCATTGACTTTAAACTAGACATTAAAATACTTCAAATCGATAATATCTTGCAACAAATTCCAAGATATTACTTTAATTTCACTGATTTCAGTACCATTGTCACTAGATTCGATGAAGCATCTATACTCATAGCTTATTTTTGCATGATGTTTACATTCTAATTTAATTTATAATAGAATTTCCTATAATGAAGCTTATTTAATATAGATATAAATGAGTTTCTCTTATTGGTTTCATCCTTTTCTTTGTTATCACATATGTAATTGGTAAATTAAAAGCCATTCAACCCCTGGAAAAGATTATGTTGCAAGGAGAAAGCTTATAGTATAAAAGAGAACTTATCATTGACAATTTTAGGTACAACAAAACACCTTTTTAAAAATGAATATTTTCTACTCACACATTACAATTATTGTTGTAACCTAATTTTTTCTCATTAGCTTTTAATTTAATGTTACAGGGTTTGAAATAGAAAAATTAAAAGATCAGAGATTATTTCGATGAAAAGCGTGATTTGTCAGCTTGCGTGAAAACTAGGGACTACAATGTGCTTTTGTCATTCTATCCTTATCTTCAAGATAATGCTTGTTTTCAAAATAATAATAGGTATCCACTTTCAAATTTGATTCTTAATTAAATTCAAACTTTAAAGAAAAAAATAAATTTAATTGAAATTTTATTTTTACACGTGATTACCACTCTTGCACTATAAATATAGATTTCAGTGTACGCAAAAGGATGACTTGAAAAGCTCTAGTAGCAGTGCAGCGGCAACCGTTCGTCTCCTCCCTTGCATTAGTTGCCCATCCTACACTGGCGGCATCTCTAGCAAACCATCCTCTCTACATAGCACCGTACCTACCCCTCACAGCTGGCTCCCTATTCATGAGAAATACGGCAGCAAAGTTAATTCACATCGACAACAGCAGGACTCCATCCTAAGCCATTAACAATGTTGCCTCCAACTGAGAGCTCCATCCTCAACATTGTTTGCAGCCAAGATTAGTAACAACAGCAGCAGCAGAGGGAACCCTTCTTTCCTTTCCTCCTCGCCTAAAGCAACAACCACCAGCTTCAGCTATATTCCTGCACTTCCAGCAGAGCCTTCTCTTCTCAGTGGTGGCAGTACGAACTTCAGTGACCTGAGCTGCAGCCACCGTGAGCAACAACAGTTGTTTCTCTTTAATCATGGTTGCAGACATCCCTCCTCATCACTAGCAAGAACGAAACCAGAGAGGGAGAGAGAGAGAGAGAGAGAGAGCAGAGAAAACAAAAGACCAGAGGGAAAGACGGAACAGAGGAAAAAAAATAGAGGAAAGACAGAGGTGGTTTGTTCAAAGGTTGCCTGACCGCCAGTCTCCAACGCCACAAGTAATGACGTCTTCATGCCAGCATTGTGTCTTCAACAAGTCCAGAACCGCAAACAACAGCAACAGCAGAGGAGTTTTATTTAGATAATTTAAACTCATATTCATGCACAAATCACTAAACCAAGTTATATCACCATTTTATGATCTTTCTCCTAATTGAGTAGTAGCAAGACACAATAACACCTTCAATGCCTTTAAGAAACAAAAATGTTCCACACCGCCTTAAGAATAAGTAATTGGATTTCAAGAACATTCAATGCGCTCTATACTCTTTTCTTTTAACAAGAATTCACTCACCATCGATTGAACACCATAAAAAAAGGTTCAAAATTAACCTACCACTCATAATTCTCAAAATAAAGAAACCTAGCCAATTCAACAAATATACAATATTTATAATTTCTATAAATACAACAATACTCGATAATTGTTCTTTTACATATCACAAAAAGCCCACTCAGTTTCCTATTCTAATACCTTTCAGTTATAACTTGCTGCTTCGTATACTTCACCTCATATTGTACTTACCTCTTGCTTCTGGTTACATAACTATTGAATCGAAGGACACCTCTGGCCTTTTACAAGGACACCAACCTACGAGACTCAATCTACGAAGGGCTTTTTCTCATTTTGTGTTTTTTTTTTTTTTTTTTTATCATTTGTTAATAGAAAAAAACCATGTGTCCTTAGTACAACTAGCAGCTTTTAGAACTTCTATTGCTTCTTACGCAAACAAAAACTTTAAAATGTTCTCTAATGATAATACTGCCGTTTAAAATTTATGTTATTTACACAACCATTTTACATGTTTCAAAATACAATCTACTAGCCAACAACGCAGCGCGGGTTAACCACCAGTCAAAAGCTAATTGGGCATGAAAGACCATTGTAAACACATATTCATTTGTATTGTTCACTGGAAAAGTATAATGATGTCTTTGCCCTTCTAAAAAATCAAAAGTCCTGGTTTTGAGGGTATTTAGGTATTTCCACACAACACATTAGTCATTAAAGGGTTAACTAGGGGTATATGTGTCTTTGTTGATTTTTTAAGCACAATAAAATAACTCAATTACCTTTAAGACAGTTTTTGTAACTGTTAAACAAAGGTATTTATGGCTTTTTCACTTTTTAAAATGTAGTAGAATAACAATTTTACTTCGAAATAAAAAAAAAAATTAAAACATGCATACAAGGACCTTTTTCTCTTTTCATGGTAGATTTTATATTATTGGTTTCTTAAAGGGCAATTTGGTCCTTTTTCATAGATTAAATATTATTAAAATTGAAAATAGTGTTGGCGTATGTGGCAGACGTGTAGGCGAGTAAGAGGTGCCCGCGCACTTTGAGCAACTTGTGTTGTTCCTTTTAATGGCAAAAAAATGCCCTTTATTCGTGTTGTTAGGAGCACCACCATGTCCACTCCCTATTTGTGTGACGCATGTCACTAGTGATGAGATGGTTTATCGTCAATAGGCCTTTTTGTTTTTCTCTCCTCCATTGAAAAGTACATTTTGGTCCTCTTTGTTGTAGGTATTTCAACTTCTATCCTTTTTTTTTAATTTTTAATTTTTATTCTTGGTTTTTTTTGTAGAAATTTTATTTGTTGAGGACTTTCTTTACTTCAATCCTTAAAAATTTTTAGGATTTTTTTTTAAATTTCAAACTTGGTTTTTTTTTTTAGATTTTATCCTTCAACATTGAGTTTACTAGGTATTGGACTTTATAATTTATTTTGATTTGCTTTCATATGGTTTTCCTAATCTAACGACATGGATTGTGAGTTTTGCAGGTTAGTCATGTTGACTCGGGTCATTTTATTTGTCCCTTTTTTAATTAACTTTTTTCTTTCCTGACTTTCATCCTTCAATATTGAGTTGAATGAAAATTGGACTTTATAATTTTTTTTTTTGCTTTCTATAGGTTATCACGGTCTTATAACTCGGGTCATAAGTTTTACAGGTTAACTAGATTAACTCTAGTATTTTTTTCCTTTTTTAATTGAATATTCTTTTTTTTTCAATTTCATCCTTGAACATTGGGTTGATTGTGAATTGAGGTTTATAATTATTTTCATTTGCTTTATATGGAGTTATCACAGTCTTATGACCTGATTCACAAGTGTGGTAGGTGTTTTTTTTCCTCTTTTTAATTGATTTTGTTTTTTAATTTCATTCTTCAACATTGGGTTGATTGAGAATTGAGCTTTGTAACTTGTTTCAATTTGCTTTTTATGAAGTTATCCTACTCTCATGACCAAGGTTTGGTAGGTTAATCCTTATTGACTCGACTCAATTTTTTAGTTGAATTTTATTTTAATTTTATCCTTCAACATTGGGTTAATTGAGAATTGGGTTTAATAGTTCGAATATTTACCTTTTTTCTATAGAGATATTAGGGTCTCATGACTTATGTCATAACCCATTTTTGGGTTATTCCGTAAAATATTTACCTTTTTTCTTTCCAAAATAAAAATAAAAAAATAAAATCATAATAGCAAGGGGACTGATATTTTGGCAAAAGTAAAAAAAATTAAAGAGACAATATAGATTCAAGAGCAAATTAAATTATTATTGGTTGAATATGCATAAAAATTAAGCCTAGGAACATAATTAGATTTTTAAGAGGTCAATTGATTTAATCATGGACCAAATTAAAGTTTAATTATTTTTAAGAATTAATTTGGGTTCAATTGAATGATTTAATTAGGTTCAAATACTTAATTATATTTTAAATGAGTCAAATTAATTTTATTAGGGGTTTAATTGATGAAAAATTAAGTTTGAAACCTAATTTGAGCTTAATTGAGAAGATTGGAATTTTAAGAGACCAAATTGAATTTTTATAAAGTCAATTGGTAAAAATCAGGGGTAAAATTGCAAGAAAATCAATGTTTTAGGGTCAAGTAAGGGATAAATTAAAGAAATTCATAGTCGATGACCATTTTGAAAAGAAGTCGAACTATAAGGACTCTAATGATTGAAATCAGGGGTGAAATTGAAGAAAATTAAAAGTTTAATCGTCAATTGAGAGTCAAATTGTATAAATCCAAGACCAAGGACTAATGTGAAAAAGACGCTGAAATTTGAGGTTTAAATTAAAGTTAGACAGGGGAAAATTGCATAAAATTGGAAGTTTAAGGTTAATTATAGGTGCAATTGAAAGAAATAAAAGATGGAGGACCAAATTAAACTTTGGTCAAAACTCTAAATTAAAACCCTAAAAAGCCCAAAACGACGCCGTTTTCATTTTTATTCTTTATTTTACCTGAAAAATTGCTCGAGTGGCCTCATTCCCAAGGCATTTAATGCTTCATCTCTTCACCAAATTTGACAAAACTTGCACGCAAATGATGGTATGACACCTTAGTGTGGTTCTTTTTGGTGGATTGACACCAAAACAATTATATCACTGCTCCAAAGTAATTAACCTGACCAACCTTTTGCAACAACTTTGACATTTCATAATGATCACTTTGAATCAACAGTTGAGATCCTTTCGGGCTGAATTAAGGGCCAAGGTTTGGCACCATTAAAGAAAAAATATCCCTTTTCTAACCTCTATAAATAGAGGTGGATTTCATGGCATGAAAAAGGAGAAATCAAAAGCCAAAGTCTAAATAAAAAATCAGTCATTTTCATGGTTTCCATTTTTCTTCTCCCGCCACCTCTTCTTCATCTTCTTTCGTCACATCTCCGCCACCAGCGCCTCCACCAGCCACTCATCGGTCTTCCCTGCACCACCAGGAATGCCACCATCAACTTTTCTCCTCCAACAAGGCGAGTTTTCCCTTCCTTTTCTCCTTTTAAACCACCCCCAGGCCACTGCATTCTATATGGAATACCATGATAATTACCTTATGGTCACTAGGCTGGATCCAACCCATATGGTTGGGTCGGGTCCAACCCAGTAAAAAAAAAGGACAGGTCATAATAATAAAATAATAATAATAATAATAATAATAATAATAATAATATGAAAAAATTCAAAAAAATTCAAAAGTCTTTTAAAAAACAATTATGATTTTCTCGCTTGTTTTTCTATTGATTTTGCATAATATTAGGCTGTATATTTATACTGTAAAATACAGATCTGGTATTAAAAAAATTAAATTAATTTCCTCTTAAAAAAAATATTTTGATTTCATACATATAGCCAAATCCTAAAAGTTTTCTAAGCATAATTTATCTTCACATATCTTTTGTCACTAGTTCTTAAATACCTCTTTTCAATTATGCAATTTGTCTTTGTATGTTTTTTTATCACTAGTTGTTGAATGTTTCTTTCTAGAGGGAGAAACTTTAATCCCCTCTTACCTGAACATGTTATGCTTTAGGATCTCTTCTGGTCATGGTTATTTAACAGCGCATAACAAAAAAATAACATGGGATAATAACACACAATAAGCAATAACTTGAGATTTTTGGACTCTGATACCAACTAACACATATAGAAACACAAACAAGAAGATAAGAAGCTAGAAAGACAGGATTCAAGTTAAACACTACAACATTTAACAGTTTTACCAACGGAACAATTCTGTCTGTGTATGATTTAAAAATTTTACTAACTAAATCCCCGATGGAATACATCTGTCGGCATACCGTTCATCGGTAATTCCATATTCTGTTGGTAAAAAAAAACTGATGGTTTTACAGCCGGAAAATGTGTGCAAAAAAAAAATTCCCGTTGGAAATATACCGACAGAATAATCCTGCCTGTATTTCCAGCGGTAAATCACCGATGAAATAATTTCATCGGTGAGTGTGGCATATGCAGTAAATATTCTGCAACTCTTGGTAAAACATCGACGGACATATGTCGGTCGATATAAACGTCAGTAATTGTGGCATATGCAGTAAATATTTTTCATCTCTCTGTAAAATACTGATGGACTATGTTCGTTTGGAAATCCGTCGGTTGTGATTTAAAAACAAATTAAAAATTATTTAGAATAAATAATATAAAATTATATAAATTAATAGTAAAAAAACCAATTATGCAAATAAAAGTGTATGAAACATTAAAAATATAAAAATAAAGGTAAATAATATTCATCCAAATATTCATTACAAATTTAATGTGTTTCCAAAAAAAAAAATTAAACTAGAACAATGGCGGAGTTAGAGGAGGAGGAGGTTGTTGGTCATTCCTGAGACTAAACAGCAAAAAAAAAAAGATCTAATGTCCATGACCATTTGGCGGAGTTCTTCATAATCTGCCGAGAGTCGCTCGTATTTTCCAGTGAGATGAGTCGTGTGTTGCTGCAAAGCCACGAACTCCTTAGATGGGGTGCTCAATACTGATTGGGAGCTCCTAACCGTTGAGATACTACGAGCCATCCACAAGTTCTCAGCCGTAGTGTTGAAGAGCCCGTACACCTGATTTTTATCGGGTCCACCATACGATCCTGCCTCCATCCACAAATCCGAATTGAAATCCAGATGGTTCGAAGGATCGTTCTCATATCTCTCCCTCAACTATCTATTATAGGTCTCCTGAAAATTAAAGAAGAAATCATCATATTCAATTCAAGAAAATAATAACTTATGAAATAAAATGGTTGAACGAACATACCACGAAGTGTTGAGCACAGTTGTCAACGAACTGTTGCACCCTTTTTTGGCGGTCTTCACTCCACACACGCATCTCTACAAACAACTCTATTGGGCTCGGCTCACGTCCAAGAGACATAGCTTGTAAGAAAAAAAAATGTTGCAAGTTAAATATATTTATAAGTAACAACAAATTAATTAACGATATATTTCATTTAAATTAATCTTACCATCCGCTTCACATGTGTAGCAAACGGAACGGAGCCGCCGGTGTGTATTGTCACCGAACCATGAATTTTTCAGTTCCAATTGTCGGCACCGCACTGTAAGCGTCATGTGAATCGCTCAAACGTCACGTGCTGAATATATTGCGGCCATATATCCACCAGGATGTGTGGTGGTTTGAAATCCCTCCAAACCACCACGTCATTCCAGCCTTCTAGACCGTTATCTCTTGCGTATTTTTTGGCTTTTTTGTGTTTCATATAAAAAATCGCGTAACCTACTTCCATAGTGACAAATTAGATTTTAAAACATTAATTTTTTTTAAAAAATATCGTATTTTTTTCGATGTTACCTAGTCGGCGCATGATTTTCCCACACCCTCCTTACAACATTATCATGCGCGCTATCCCACTCAAATTTGTATTGTGTATAAATAATTTATTTAAAATAAAAATAATAATTTATTTAAAATAAGCTGGAAATTCGAAGTTAACACCAGTCTGAAATCTTCCAAACCATGTATCGATATAAGGTCTCCAATCAGGATGTCTGGAAACCTGACTCCATTGAAATAATCGAATCTCCATCGATGATTTAAACGTTGATGTTATTACTCGGGCGACCTCAATATTTGTGAACTTGAAAATAAATTAAATTAATAAAATATTAATTAGTTGTTCATAAATTATGTTATAAGTACAAAAAAAACTAAAACCAAAACAAACTTACATTGAAAGGTCATCCTTCCAATGTGCCTGGTACTTGCTGGTGAATTGACCTCGCTATGAAGGCACACCACCTTTGTGCTGTGAAATCCGCTGGAAGAGGCAGCATCGTGAGTTGGCACAGGTGCCTCTTCTTGATTGGCACCGAAAGACAAGTCATCATCGCTGCTAGAAGAACAAGCTATAACCATATGCTCATGACGTGCTGTTGATTTCATTTTACGCATATACACAAATTTATATGAATAATTACATAATTAAATTTGATTATTAAAAAATATTCGACAACACCTCCCTTATACTAGAGACTACCCAATATTTTCAAACCTGCAAATATTAACAATAGCCATAAACCAATTGACTTCATTGAAAAATCTTATATATAACCTAATATCTATACAAATTTAACAATAAAATAAAAGGAAAAAAAATAACATTTAATTTTATATATTCAACTAACATCTATAGAAATTCATCAATAATAATTAAAATTAATGGAAATAATTAAACACATATCATGCAATAATAGAGTAAAATTAAAATTCAACAAAATATTCAATTATTATGGAAATACATACAATAAAATAGATTGAACAAATTAAAAAAAAAAAACTATAGACTTTAGGAATGAAAAATGCTTACCTTAATAGTGTTTATTTCAAGACTTTATCTACATAAAATACAAAAAAATAAAAAACACAACAAAAATATATTATTAATAAAACAAAGAAAAAATAAGAAAAATAAAATCATTAAGCATATTAAATGAAAATAAATACCTTTTAATTTGTTGAAGATTACAAGAAAACAACTAAAATTTTCACAATTAATGAGAGAGAAAAAAAGATGAGATGAAACGAAAGAGAGGAGAAATGAACTGAAGGGGTGGTCGCTGAGATTTATACTACAATTTTACTAACGACATCACTGATGACATATTTAAAAAATATTATTTTTAATTATTCCATCGGTGAATTTTGAAAAGTTCGTCAAGTAATTTTGAATTTTGCATTAAAATTTTTAAATGACCCTCCAGAATTTTCATAGTCTGTCGGTATATACATGCAATCAGAGATGCATTAATGCCTGCGCTTTGGAATTTGCACAGTTTGCCAGTGAGTTCGTCGTTGATGGTGAACTACACCAATATAGAACTCTAACGGTCCCACCCTCTGTCAAATACTGACGGACTGTATCTGTTTGTAGTGACATCGATGATTGTGGCATGTGTAATAAATATTTTGCAACTCTCGCTAAAATACTGACGAACGGTCTTTATCTGTAGAGACATCGGTGATTGTGACATATGCAGTAAATATTTTGCAACTCTCGGTAAAATACCATAGTGATGATGTACTCTGATTCCTCTGTCAGTGGTGTCATACCAATATCATTTGAATAAAAACACTCTATTATGCTCGCTATGATATTGCAATTCGACGACATCTTCTAATTTACCATAGTAGTCAACTTCAAACTCACTACAATTCGATTCCTTAACACAAACACTACTATTGTATGTCTTTCTTCCATGCCCGTATTCTTCAGTATGAAACACATATCCATTAACAAAATACTCGTTGTAGCACTTAACTTTTCTTTCAGGTTCCAAGCTTAGTAAAGACAATGAAATAGAAGCACTCCTTCCCATTTGATAAACCTTGTATATCATGTACAACAATGAATAGTAAACGAGAATTCCTTAATGACATACAATAAATTTGCAAGAGATAACGAGTTTGTAATACTACTTACATGTGTTTTGAACACATGACAAATTGTTCATCTTGTAATCAAAATATTTGGGATTCGATTAGCTATGAGTTATTGGACAGTAAATATTATCGATGTTGCCTCCAAGGTTGTTCAAAATTATGAGTTTATGATATTACAATATATAAATAGTATATTTTTAACAAAATTTAAGTAGTACATATACTTACTGAATAAAATGTCATAATTTTGTACTTGTTTAAACTCTATTTCAGACAAATATCTTTCTTTTATTACATTTTTAGGTGTGGGTCGTCTAGGATTGGAGAATATTGACAAGTTCTCATTGGAAGACACTTCACCACCATCATCATGCCGTGAAACGTGATAGATTCTCGTTCTCAAATGATGTTCAAAATAGTATGAGATAAATATTGAGATCTCCTCAACAATATAGGCCTCGCATATCAAAGCCTTAACATGTGTCTTGTTCTTAATATTGAACAAGTACTTGCAGGGAATTAATCAAATATTTTCAATTAAGAAAAATAATGAAAATACTTTTATATATGAATTACATTTTAACTGTAATATCTAACCTCTCGAATGGATACATCCATCTATACTGAACCGGTCCTCCAACTTTTGCCTCAAACGGTAAATGTATGAGTAGATGCTCCATTGAGTCAAAAAATAATGGAGGGAATATCATCTTAAGTTTGCATATTGTCTCGACGATATTTGTTTCAAGCTTCTCAATGTGATCAACATTCAACTTGTCGGAGCATATATCTCTAAAAAAATGATTGATATCTGTGAGTGCATCTCATATTCCTTTTAGCAACAAATCACGATAAGCTAATGGAATGCGTGTTTGCATAAACACGTAGCAGTCATGACTCTTCATTCTATATAATCTGCATTCCTCCATATTAACCAACCTTGATATGTTCGAGGCATGTCCATCTGGAAAACGCAGACTCTTAAGCCATTTATAAATTAGTAGTTGTGTATTTTTCTCTAACACGAAGCTTCTCTAGGTTTTGCGACCCGTGACCCATCAAAAACCAACTCCATATTTTTACGGTTACAGAACAATGCTATATCCAATCTAGCTTTAATGTTGTCCTTTGTCTTTTCCTTCACATCCATGATGGTGTTGAAAATGTTATCAAACACATTCTTTTCTATGTGCATGACGTCAAGGTTATGGCAGAGAAGATTGGTCTTCCAATAAGGAAGCTCCCAAAACATACTTCGTTTTACCCAATTATAGGTCAAACCAAAACCATGAAACTTCTGCTTACCTAATTGGAAACCAAATACAATGTCACCGTACTCTTATATAACATCATGCAATTCTTCACCAGAAAGATGTGAGGGTGCAACATCCTTTTCAACTCTGCCAACAAATAAATCCTTTATGTTCTTTCTGTGCCTGTGATTCGTTGGCAAGTAACGACGGTAGCAGTTAAAAAAAAAGTTTTACCTTCATTTGTTAGCATGAATGCCTTGTTGTTTTCCATGCAGTATGTACATCCTAATTTTCCATGCATGCTCCAACCAGAAACCATTCCATAAGCTGGAAAATCATTGATAATCTCCATCAAAGCTGCCCTTATAACAAAATTATGTTTTCTCGATATATCATAAGTCAAAGCTCCGGAGGACCACAATTGTGTTAACTCATCAATCAACAGTCGAAGACAAACATCTATATTTCGGCCTGGACTGCTTGGATTGGGTATGACCGTAGAAAAAAACACTCTGGCCTTATACACATCCCCGATGGCAAGTTATAAATCATGTGTATGACCAGTCAACAAGAATAAAGAGCAAGAAATGACCCGAATGGGTTGAATTCGTCTGTACACAACCCAAGATACATATTTTTTGATTCAGCTGAAAAATAAGGATGCACATTGTTAAAGTGTTTCCATGCTTCGCCATCAGAAGGATACACCATCACTCCATCGACCGCATCATGTGGTTGGTGTCATGTCATGTGCTCAGTAGTCGTTTGTGACATGGATAACCTCTACAATCTAGGTATGATTGGGAAGTATCTAAGTTTTTTATATGCCATAAGAGTCTTTCCCCTGTCAGTTCTGGGTTTGTAACGGAAATGCCCACATGTCATGCACTCGGTTAGCTCAGCATTTTCAAGGTAGTATAACATGTAGAAGTTAGGGCATATGTCAATTTTCTAGTATCCTAAACCGAGGGGTTTCATCTTGGACTTAGCAGCATAGAAGTTCTCTTTCAACCTATTCCCTTCAGGTAAAATACTTTTGTCATAACCGGCCTTACTCGACCTGTGATCTGACTTGATGGTGAACACCTATGCTACGGCCGATAATTTATTGTGGTTCGTGCAGCCATTCCATAATGATTCGTCAGAATCTTTCAAGAGATAAAAAAAAAACCTTGCTGTATCTGTATTAGGTTCTTCTTCTATGATTGGACATTGACAACATTACCTTGATTCATTCTCATTGCATCCATAACCATATTCTTCTTGTAAGGATTATTGTTGTCATTTACAAGTTCATGCACGTTACTAGCTCTAAAATTTGACCCAACCACCCTTTCTACCATGCTCTCATTATGAACAAATAGTTTTTCATGTGCATACCAACATAGATAATCCTCCATGAACCCTTTGTGTAGAAGATGCATCATTACAACATCTGAATGTAGATACTTTTATTTTTACACTTCCTATATGGATACCTAATACCACCTCCAGTAAAATTTCTGAGAATAGATGTTGTGAAATTAATAAAACCCCTGAAATCCATTACAATAATCCATCCTCTGCATTCCTTAAGGTGAATCTTAATACATTCATGAACCATCATTCATGACTTCTATCGAACCTCTATAACATTATGATGACAACATGTATTAATTAACAATGTGAAGTAAATAAATTTGCATAAATATTGGTTTACCTCGAGTCCAACAAATTAATTAAAACTTCTCTTAAATATCCATTGTCAATGTCCATACAAATTTATACATATAGATTTACAGAAATTACAACTCCGCAATAGCATTGATAAAAATTAAAACGGACCCGTTAAACAAGTTATTATTTATTTCATCACAACACATCTAATTCGGTAATTCAACAAAGTTTCAATAATTTACAAAAAAAAATACAATTATATAAAATCTAAAACAAATCATAACAAGTACAAAATTATACATTCATAATCAAGTTTGTTTGAGAAATAATAATAAAACATGTACATACACTAACAAAATACATATACTAAAAAAAATAATAATAAAATTGACATTTAAATGTTAAAATTAAAAAAAAAAGATAGATTTACTTAAAAAAATGAAAAAAAATCCATAATAAATCAAAATACAGATGTTGTAACCATAAAAGTTCAAGAAAATGACTTGTGTTGAGAAGAGGGGGAAATTTTTAGGAGGGTGGTTGTTTGCAGTTTAAGAAGGGAGAGTTGAGATGGAGAAGAAGGAGAAATAGAGAAGGAGAGAGTCAGCAGAGTGGTGATATATTAACTTTTACATATAGAATCACTGACAGACTCCTTTTGTCAATGATTCTGTCGGTCATTTTGACAGTGAATTGGTCAAGTCAATGTACGGAGATCCTGGTTTGAATCTCTCGGTAATTCCGTCGGTAAAATCGCCCCCAAAAACTTCCACGTCATCGAATTGCTTTTTTTTAAAAAAATATCTATATATTCTGTTTGTAATTCAGTTAGTATATACCGATAACATTAGTCTGTCAGTATATACCGATTGAATTATCGATGGATTTGTAGCTATCGGTAATTATCACCGTAATTTACCAACATAATTATTCCGTTAGTAATTCCGTTGGGTTTAAATGATTTTCTGGTGGTGGAATACGATTGTTACATATAACACTAATTCATATAATTTTATTATTGAATATTTTTTTCAAGTAATTTTCCTCAATAGGAGGTTTATTATTAGTTTTATAAATTTAAAAAATTACCTAAACCAACTAGAAAACCCAAAAATAAAATAAAAATAAAAAGTCCTAAAAACTAGAAAAAAAATCCTAGATAAAGTGATGTTTGGAAAAAAATATCTTGCATAGTTTTTTCAATAAAAAAAACTTTAAATTCAAATTTTATGCAATATATTTATTTTGAATTATTTTTATTTTAATAAAATAAAAGATGGTACCGTAAGTTTTCATTTAAGATGTGTATTGCATTTGTTTCTATTGAATATAAAAGAAGAAATATATCTCTAATACCAGATTATACCATTCGAAGGCCCATTAAATTGTTTAAAGGTTTATTTATTTATACGTTGAATTATATTTCACTTCTATATTATTTCAATTAATTAATTTATAATTAAAATATCATATTATGTGATATAATCTTTAATATTTTTTTTCAAAAAGTTAAGTACAATAAATTGTTTCAAATAAATATTTATACAGTATATTCTATATTTTATATATACATGGTTTTTTTAAAATATCTTAATATGTATAGAGTATATTGGATATTTTATATAATTTTGTTTTAAAATATTTTCTTATATAATTTCTTTTTGTTTACTATAATGATATTATTATTTTTTCATTCAAATTCAGTAGATAAAAAAATTTACAAATAGTTAATTGGGATAAATAAATATATATTTAGGTTGGATAAGTGTGATATAAACAGAATTTAGTAAAAGTAAATAAATAATTAAAATCATAAATAATTTTGAACAGGTTCGGAAGTTGGGTTAATCGCATTGAGATCTGACTAAATCGTTTAATTATGCATAAGTCATCATATAAAACATTAAATTTATTAGCATTATATATATATATATATATATATTATGGTACAAAATATTGTTACAATCAAATAAATAAATTGATGATAAAAATTGGACCACATTTCAATGTGGCGTAAATGATTAGGCCAACATTATACGATATCTAAAAATACTTTTCTGAGGTTGCCAAAGTAGTTTTGAGAAAAAACATGTTTATGATCTTTTACGATTATAAAGTTTTTTATTTATTTATTAATGATTCACCTCACTACTCTTTTAAAATAAAATCAATAAATTGCAATATTTTAAGTTATATATAAATACCTTTATAAAAGTGAATTATTCTATAACATTTAAAGTATATTTCTAATAAACAGGTATTTCCCTGCAACATCGACAAAATGACTAGTTTATACTATTTTTTGGGCTTGCGCGCGGGGATCGAATAAAAAGCTAATAATTGCATAAAAAAAAATATTAATGATGTTATTTTTGTCTACATGCAATGAAATATTTAAAATTAAAATTAAAATCTCAACTACTATATCAGATTAAATTAATCAAGCATCATAAGCATTAATAAATGAAAAGAAAGTCGTCGTGGCTTGTTCAAATGGTGACTTTGTTAAAAAAAAAAAAAAAAAAAACTCACTCCACCATCATTTAAGCTTTACTTAACTCTACCTTAAATATGAAACAATAAACTACCAAAAGACTAAATCGGGGAAAAAAAAATTAAAGGATTTAAATGAAAGATCGTCACACACTATATTGACCTGGATTAACATGTAAAATTTACAACTCGAGTAATGAACACGAGTAATAAACTACCCTGGTTAGATAATTTATCTTTCTTTTTATTTCTCTTATTCTCTTCCCGTAATTGAGTCTTGATTGACCACATATTGGATTGAATCTAGAAGTAAATATGATAAAAATTTAGAACCTGGATCATGGACATGATTTCAATTAGACATAATGTTTTTAATCATAGTGATTAAAAAATGATGAAATTGCACTTTTTTATTTTAAGTTAAATAAAAAAAGATCCATGATAACAAGGGTTAAACTGTATTTTTTAAAAAACAATTTAGGGAAAAATGCATTAAACAAAAAAAAAGAAAAAAAAAGCTCTACATTTATGTCTTAACCCGTCAAATTTGCGATCCATGCCAAGGATCCAATCGGGTCTAATAAATCTTTTTCTGAAATTTATTTTGCACTTGAACAAAAAATTAAAAAATTGCACAAATAAGTCTTACAAAAGATCCCATTCCCATGCCCTAATTTTTTTGATAAAAAATAATTAGACGATGTGTTGCATGTTTACCTAGATTCTAGTAACCACAACGATGATAACAATATCAGAGCAAATCTAATTTTTCCCTAAAATCCTATTTTAACAAAAAAAAACTCACAAACTCCTTCACAGTACCTAGAAACCAATTAATCAAACTTGATTAGATTTTTTTTCCTCGACTTTAATATATTATTTTAGGTAATATTGAGGTTTTAAACAACCATCATCAATCGTTTTTCATCAAATAAAACCCGTGGACACAAATATTAACTAATTTGTTAGCTGAAATATGTGAAAACAATGATTTTTTCTCTCTATGCCAGAATCTGGTGAAACTTTCTCTCTTCTTAAAAAACTAGGGACTAAATTGCACTTTTCATGTCAACTATAAGCACCCAAATTTGAAGTTGATCCTTCTAAGTTGATCCCTTTTTTTTTTTATTTTGTCCATAGCCAACAAAAAGCAATTGGATACTAATTTTGCATTTAAAGGACATAATCAATGAAAAAAAAAAGTTAAGAGGTAAAAAAAAAAAAAAAACATTTTTCCGATCACAGTATATTGTGAGTGTGAACATTATTTGAGAGTGTTCTAGACTGTCCTTCCGTTTTAGTTTATTTTGTCTAATATAAATTGAAAGCATTTGTCTTTATGCATCACAAATTGACATTCCTTTCAACTTTTCGTTGTCGGACGAAAATATTCGTTTTCAAACCTTACGATTGCCAAGTGAATCAACATAATGACATGGATATGCTCTTAAATGATTAATGGATCAATATATAATCATAAAACAAATGTGTTAATGGATCAAAATACCAATCATTAATATCTCACAATTTATTTTAAGAAATAAAACATAAATTAGTTCATCTTGCCACACGGGCACATAAAATAATAAAACTAAAAACTAAAACCTTCTAATTATAATTTCGTATAATGTATTTTAATCAAATTTATTGAAAGCTATCACAAGTTTAAAATTTGTATTTAATATCTTCTGTTAAGACATAAGAGCTGAAAATACAAATAACTATCTCTAATATCACATCAATTTACATTAAAATCATTACAAAAGAAAATTGAATTATGTATCATTTACACCCTTAATAGTTTTTAATGAGGCCTTCTATAAATAAATTATGATATCAAGGGATAGAATTCATATTATTGCTTTCAAAAAATAAAAATAAAAATAAAAATAAAAATAAAATTGAATAAAGCTTTTATTATGTTATCAAAAGAAAAACACTTTGATAAGTTTTGAAAAGAAATAATTGCTTTTGAAGAAATAAAAGCATATCAAACCAAACCTCTAGCAAACCTCTAGTATTTGGCTCACTAAGGCATGGGAAACCTTTAAGGCTATGCATTTGAGCAATAAAAAGATTACTTGCAAATGAATAGATTATGTATCATCTGTAATAATAGATGTTAAAGAATGATAAACATTGATAAAGAAATTATGTATGTCTTTGTATTTTACTTGTGTTAAGTTATGTTGTTATATATTACTAGTTAATATTTATATAATCTGTAAAATAGATTTAATTAAATATATTGTATTAATTTTTTTTATCATATTGGCAAATGAACATTAGCATCGACTAAATTTAATCTACATTGGATGCTATAAAAAATAGTTAAAGATCAAATTTTGGTTAATTTCTTAGCAAATCACTCATGCATCAATAACGACCATATACTGGAACATGGTATCAACATTATCATGATAAAGCCTATTCCATGTTAGTTATGGTATAATGGTGGTCGTAATATCTATAGTCTTTTTTATTTAATTTTCCTTGCACAAATAATCAAATTGAATATGAAGCTTTAATATTAGGCATAGATATAATCCTAGAGTTACAAGAAAAATTAGTTATAGTACTTAGTTATAGTAATAGAAGATTCAATACTTATTATCAACCAACTCGTTGCATATTTATATGAACACTTTACCCTAACTCTATATAGGATTAAATCTAAAGGCACAGGGTAACCAATTGGGCTATGGGCTAAAGTCTATCATATCTAAGGTTTAGATCATTTTGCTATTACTAATTGTTGCCAGGATAAAAGCATATGTGGAGGCTTATTTATTATAGAAATGATTAGTTAATTGACATGATCACATATGAATCGATTATTCTTGATCAAGACTTAAGACCAATGATGGTTTTTTAAATATTGTTAGTGAATAACAAAGCGGGCTTATATGGAGTTAAGTTGACCCATCCCTAAACTTAAGGTTGAGATGATTTATGTAACTAAGATTCTTGGATAATGACCTATGTTGGTCTATTTATCCCGGTGAAAATCAAACATAATTTTGTTGAATGATTTATGTACCATTTTCCTTTATATTCAGATAGTGACCATTAATGGTTCGTCTACCTGAAGGCCAGATCTAGAGGTAATAAAAAATGGATGTCCCTTATTGGACTAAAAGTTATGTAGTTTCAGGATAATGATCTATGATGGTTTATTTACCCTAAAGTGTATTGTTGTATTAACAATCACATTTATTATTTCCTTTTAAAAAAAATATTACCCCTAACCAATGCCTACATATACTGGCCTATGATGACTCATTTATGTATAAACATTGTCGATGAACAATCATTCAAGGAAAAAAAATGCATTGTTATAGTTAACATTATTGTTTGAAAAGAAGAGAAGTCTATCTCATAAATGAATGGACTACCTTGTTATCCCCAATTGATATCTAAGATTAACGACCCTATGAGAGTTTATTTATTTAAAGAATCATTAATAGATATTTGACTATAAAAGAAACTTATTCTTTTCAAAAATAAAGTTTCATTTTGAAAGCCAAAGTATAATGGGTATGCAACCCAAATAGATACAAAAAGTAATGACTTATGATGGTTTAGTTACTTTTGACATTGTAGATGAGTACCAAACTAAGAACTGGTGCTTTTTATTTGGAAAATGAGAGTCTTGATTTTTTTTTTAAATGTTTGTTTTGGCTAAGCAAGACGTTTTAATATGGGTCGAACCTCTCTTGTGGTGGGCTTTGTAACCAAAACACAAGACCCATATAAATATATAGAAATGCACCACATGTATCTTATGCTTTGATCATAACAAGTGCATATCAATCTAATCCAAGTGAGGGTCATTGGAAAATAGTTAAAATATTCTTAAGTACTTAAGAAGAACTAAGAATATTTTTCTATTATATGGAGAATATGAACTGGTAGTTCATGGTTATTTGAAAGCTAATTTTCAATCAGATACTAATAATAGTAAATATTAGTTTGGATATGTTTTTACTCTAAACGGTGGTATTATGAGTTGGAAAAGTCTCAAATAAGAGACCATAACATATTTTACAACTAAAGTTGAGTACATCTCTTCATCTGAGGCAATAAAAGAGGTTGTTTGGATCAAAAGGTTCATTAATAAATTATGTGTGGTTCCTAACATTGTTGATTCAATATCCTTGTACTATAATAATAATGGAGCCAATCTATAAGAAAAGAAACAAAGGTCTTATTAGTGATCCAAACATGTCCTTGGATGATTCAATATGATTAGAAAATCATAAAAAAAAAAGATATATAAAGATAAAACAAGTACCCAATAAAAAGATTCTTGCAAATCCTCTCACTAAGACATTGTCCTAACAGAAGTATAATCACCATATACAATGATAAGGTATTAGATACATTAGCGAGCGATTAGCTTTAGCTCAAGTGGGAGATTGTTAATGTACATGTATTGTAGATAATTATTTGGTTACATGTAACACTAACTTTCTTCAAGTAAGACATCTTTATTATTAATAAAAACATTCTTTATCTTAAATATTTATTAATGTTTGATTTATGAGTCTAGAATTAAAAAAAAAAAGTTCTTGAGACCATAGTTATTAAACTCGGCCCGGGGCTTAACTCGTCCAATGAGCTAGGTCTCGGATCAACCCAAGAAAATTAAAAAAATATGTTTGAGGCAATGCATGTGGATGCAAACTTTAAGGAAAAGAAATGTAAGGCATGGAGTGCAGTATAGTTATCTCATATCAAAAAGTTAAGAAACAATCCATGTGAATGTAAACTATAAAAAAGAAATGTGAAGTGTAGTATACTTATCCCACATCAAAAATTTAAGAAACAATTCATATGGATGTATGTGTGTGTGTGTGTGTGTCTATAACACACACAGTTATCCTATATCAAAAAATTTAAAAAATAATGCATGTTAATGTAAGCTATAAATAAATATGAAGTGTAGTAGATTTATCCCACATCGAAAAGTTAAGAAAAAATTTATATGAATGTAAAATATTGAAAAGAAATGTGAAGTATAGTATAGTTATCCTACATCGAAAAGTTAAGACAATCCATGTAAATGTAGACTATATATAGTTATCCCACATGGAGGAATTAAGGAACATTTCATATGGATGTAGGCTATAAAAAAAATATGTGAGGTTAAGTATTCATAAATTAATTTATATTTTTTTGGGTTTATTAAAAAAAATTTTGGATCTCACATGGGTTACGCTAGGTCACCCGGGATTCAAGTTAACCCGGTAGGTCGCCTGGGCTTGACTTTGCCAATTGGAAGCCTAGGTTTTGCTTATTTGAAACCTAGCCAATGCCTTAGGTCCTGGGTCGAGTTCGATACCTATACTTGGGACAAGAGTTCGTTGCAAAGTACAATATAAAATGGTTATAATTATAAGATCTTGACTACATGTTGTCTTAATCAAGGTAATAAATGAGCAGATGTTGAATATAACATTATTATATGAAGGAATTTAAGTGATTAATAGAGAATTCATCATCCTATATGAATTAGAAAAAATATTTCATATATTCTCGAATGGTATTGATTGTGAAATCGTTATACAAGGTGAAATGATATTTGAAAATAGTTTAATCCTCATTCAAATAATTAATGACTATGGTATTGAAAACAAATATAATTTGATAGAGTAGACACACTTCATGCTTTAATATTTAAATTGAAACATTTTGGATGAAAGAATAATAATTACATTAAAAAACTAGTAACTGAAAGATTAAGTCAAACCACTTTTGACTTTTCTAATATTTGAAGGATAATGATATGTTGTTAGACAATGTACTTGATCTTTAAATATAAATCAATTAGTTTTTTAGTTTAACTTATTTAATTATATTTTGATTAGGATTGTGATTTATAGTTGAGCCAACATATTAAGGAATCTAATGCACTACCCACATTAAGGACCATGAGTAAGAAATTAAACTAGGATGATTAATCAAGTTAAACTTGATTGTAGATAATTTTAAAAAATTAAGGACTAGAATGTGATTTATATCGGAGGATTATAAATCTAGACCTCGAAAAATCTAGTAGGGACTTGATTGCGTAAATTTCTAAAACTATCATGAAGTAACATATGAGATATTTTTCAAAGGGTAAAGTGATATTTTTTTTATTATTAAGGTTATCATGTTTTCCCAATAAATTGAATATTATGCCTTATATGTTTTTGATAAATTGACAATGGAAGATTTGATGTCACCAGATAAAGTTGAAAACAAACAAAAAAGCTATTATTCAATGTATAACAATCCTTATCTCCTAAAATAGTTTCAAAAGATTTTTTTTATTTGGTGGTTCATGTGAATTAATGTTAGAGGCTGAATAATTGAAGGACTTGTGATTTGCGACAACCCAACCTTAAAGAGTTTATCAAACCTAAAAAAAAAAAATTTCATCTTTAGGTAATTTTCATTCAAACCCTAAATCACCCTAAATTGTCTAATGAGATCTTTGGAACTCCTAAAAAGATTTAAAAATTATTATTTACATTAGGTTTTTGTGTTTTGCAAAACCAAACAACATCAACCAGTCAAAGATTTTTTAACTCTTTTGATATTAAAATAGTATACTTTGACATCGACTACTTTAGTAGCCTTTACAACTTTGCTACAAAATTAGTAAACTATTTTTTTGCATATTTATCAACCATTAAATATTTTTAATTTTGATGTGTGGTCCATCCAAATAGAGAATGAGAGAACAACGAATATGACCTACCACAATAATATTATGATGGTCAAAAGAATTATGCAGACCATATTTGAACAACTAAATCATATTTAGAATGGGTTACGGTAAAGTATATATGAAACTTCATAAGCTTATACACCTAGAGGAAGTCTTAATAAGTTATGCAATCACAAGCACTCCAGTAGGTTTTTCAGAAACTTGATGCCCTATGTAGGGTATTATATGCCAATGTATTAAGCTATATACTAATTACAGTTAAGCGTAAGCAAAGTCATCCTTGATACACATGTTGCCTTGCAAGTATATAGGTAATCATATGCCAATCATATGACTTGACAACCATAACAACTTGTCATAGGGTAGTTTAATGCCCTGTAAATTATTTTGCAATAAAGGACTTTTATTCCTCTTACACAACAAGCTCTTAATGTCAATCAACAAGCTAAGGGAAGGATAGACAAGGTTGAACTAGCTAGAACTTAAGAAAAATTAAGCTAGATATTGGATAAACAATTAGTTATGCACATAATTATATATATCCAGAATGGGTTGATATGTTGCTCCCAATTCCCAATGGAAAAGGATCACTGATTTTAAATAGTTCCTAACCAAAAATAACCAATAAATGGACATATCACCAAGTTCACCAACCAATATGGTAATGGTACAACAAATCCCTTTATAAAATAAGGTTTTTTAGTTCATCACTAACCAAAAACAACCTTTCATGGGTTCTTTATCCTTCAACCCAGCTTTATCAATAGTTGAAAAGAGATAAATGCTTATTTTCATGAGCATTCCTACATAATAGAACCAAATGTGACATTGGTTGACATAGCTAGGATAGTATAGGATGCAATAGATTCTATTAAGAGTTAAGCCTTTTATTTTGCAAGTATACATGTAATTACATGCCAATTATATTGCCTAACGACCATATTACCTACCACAATAACTTGTCATAAGGTAGCTTAATGCCTTTTAAGTTATTTTGCAATGGAGGAACTTTAATCATCTTACACAACAAGACTTTGATGTTAATCAGCAAGCTAGGGGAAGGATAAGCAAGGTTGAACTTGCTTAGAACTTAAGAGAAATTACACTATATATTGATGAAAAGTTAGTTCTGTATATAATTATCCATATCCAGAGTAGGTTGATAGGTTGCATCCAATTCCTAGTGAAATAAAGATCACTAATTTTAAATAGTTCTCAAGAAAACATGACCAATGTAAACCCTGATAATAATAATATGGATGAAATGAAGATGAAAATAAATAATAGTAATAAACCATATTTTTGTTTATGATACAAAAAAAATCTAAAATAAATGTAGTGACTAAAATGGATATTTGGTTACATATGAAGGGCACATGTAGAAGATATATTATGTGTGTAAATATAAAATAAATTAAAAAATCTACCCTAAAAAAGAGCCAGGAAACCAATGGCTTAGAGAGGGAGGAGAATTTAAAGAGTTTGTATTTCTTCTTCCAAACAAATAAAGAAATGAGTGAGTACATTGGTATGCATGTTCTTAAGTGAATATCTTGAGAGAAATCACAAGACTAAAAGAAGAACAAGGGTTAAAGAAAGAGGGAAAGAGAGAGAATGAAGTATTTAGATCTAAAAAAAAAAAGAGGTTTAAAGTTTTTTGTAAACACTTCTCGTATATCTTCAAAACTTGAAGGTAAGACAAACTTTTCTCTTGACTCATTGAAGTATATGGTTAAATTGAATATGAGTTAATTGAGTTAGAAAATGGGTGTTGCAACCATATTATTCAATAGTTTTACCCATATTTACATAGTATTTTACCTATGTTTTATATATAAATTGTCTTGATATTCTTTATTTTATGTTTTGAAGGCACTTTTGGATGTAAGATTAAAAAAGAAGTAAATTGGAGATAATTGACAAATTTGACCTCCAATCGATATTTTATGTAGAGCTTGAGCTCTAGAGGCCGAAATGAAGTGATTCCAGTGGCATTAGAAAGCTAACATTCATATTTTTTTATACATATATGACAAGAAAAATAAAAGGAGAAAGAGCATGGAAATCACAGCCTTCAAAGAAAAATCTTGTATTCTGCCAGTGTTAACCTTCGGTCATTCCAACTTGAATATCTTGAGCGAGAGACATTAGATGTAAACTTAATTTTTTTGGATTTCGAACTCAAAGACCTATTAGCATATCAAATTTCGATATAAAGGAGCTCATATGAGAGAGATATGAGTTTTCTAAGACGACACGTGAATTCTGTTAGCAGACAGGTTTTGTGGAGAAACAAGTCCAAAGTACTTCTCAAAGCATCCAAACCGACATCCAAGTTTTTATTTCGATAATTTAGCTCCTCTAAGTCAAAAGTCAAAGCTTGAAGATTTTATGCAAGGTTACTTCTTCTTTTTTAGGAAAATAGTTATTGAAATACTTAAATGTAAATTGTATACTTAGGAAATGATTATTTTGTAGGAAAGGGGGATTAGGGTTTCCTATCAAATAAAAAGAAAAGGAGGAAGGAAAGGGGGCGACCAGAAAAGAGAAGAAAAACGCACCCTTTCCTCCAAAAACCCGAAATCATGCATTCTTCTTTCTTTTTTTGATTAGTTGTTCAATAGACATGCAAAGTTAAGCTCTTTTTCTTGGTTGCAAGGACACAAAAACCTTCAGATTTCAAGAACTGTGAGATTTATTTCACCTTTTCTTTTCAGTTTATATGATGAATATGTTTGTTTTTCTATGTTTATTTTCTATGATTGTTTATTTTAATTACTAGAGCGGATTCTAAGTTGTTATTGTAAACAATCTATTGCTAAGTTTGCTATCAAAACTGGAGTTGTGGTATATAAACTTGTGAAGCAACTGAGTTTAATAATCGTAACGGATCTATGTTATTAATCTTAGGAAAAACATTCTATCAAATCAAACATGTACTGCAAATAGTTATGTGTCTAGATTAATCAACTTATCTAGTTTTTAAGGTTGTCATTCAATTAAATTACTAGTGCGGACATCGTGGTTGTTTGATGGTTAGGGTGCATTACACTGCGGATCGATTAACTAACTAACATTAAGAAAAGATAAATATTCAGAATTTAAATTGATGTATCATTTCAATAATCGGTTCTAAATTTCATAGGTGGATGTCTACTTGAAACTAAGGTTTGTTCTCTTGATGGTTTTCTGATTTATTTAATTTAGCTTGATTGTTTAATTATGTAATAGCCTAGATAACCTCAAAAAAACCCCAACTTGCATATCGTCTAGTATAAAAATCTGAACTAAACTTTTCTCACGGGATCGACCCCTTGCTTGCTCTACACTATCTTGTTTATTTAAGTTAGGGTAATTAATTTGTGTGACCGCGACATCGCAATAAATTTTGGCATCATTGCTAAGGAAGTGATTTTAGTTAATTCTTATGCTGTGATTGTTATTTATTTTGTTTAAAAAAAGAGAGAGAAGTAAAAAGAAAAACAATGTTACGATACTATTCTGTTCGGGTATTGTAGGTACTGTTCAAAATGGAATTTTTGGTGGAATTAGGCCTCGATATTTTGTTTCCAGAAGAAAAACGATGTTTGAACAAGACAAATAGCCTTTGGCTATTAGCCCCACCCTATCAAGGCCAAATTCCACTGTTTTCTAGGGGTTTTAGGTTATTTTTGTGTTATAGCGTTGGATTTTCAATCAATTTGCACTACTTTAAATCTCTTTTATTGTTGATTTCTCTTTTAGTTTTCTTGACTATTTATGTCTGTAACCTGTTCTACTAACCAAAGACAAGTGCAGGTAGATCTCAAAATAGATTCGAGCCATAGAATTTCTCAATTCTAACACAAGGTACTTATTAGATCGAATGTACTTATTCGATCTAAGAGAATTATTTTGCTGTATCCAGACTAATATCAATCCAACCCATTTCATGAATAAAATGTGACCAATTAACCAACCAACAAAACTACTTGTTACAAATAACATCTTGTTATTTCGACACAAGCAAAGGAATTTTCCACCCCCCCTTTGCTTGTGTCGAAGAATAAAAAGACAAATAGAAGAATATCCCCTATAATATTTTGTTTCCCTCATTTAACCTTTTCTTTTCCGCTTAGTTATCTTATGCTTATTATCAGTATTTAGTCGAATTTGATTCTATTAGAATAGAAAAAAGCTATGGATACATTATATCACAGCTAAATCTGTGAATAGTGATATAATCGCACCACTCCAATTTAGATTGGAAAAGAGGGGATAAAGTCAAATAGTCTTCTTACCAATACACTATTTGGAATGAAAGGGTTCGCTTTGACCGTTAAGAGTAGCCTTTCCCTGTGCTCTTTTTTCTATTGCATTCTATCTCATCATATCACATTCTGTTCTGCGATATTTGAGAATCACCGTCAATACCTCGGT
>Ga0325403_1000250_pt1 | contig 33574 bp, 23 predicted proteins | sample PopdelMetagenome_19_FD_205665 | JGI IMG/M metagenome (GOLD analysis project Ga0325403, IMG submission 205665) | Populus deltoides microbial communities from Bellville, Georgia, United States - Xylem-PdKOR-R4 | ecosystem: Host-associated > Plants > Phyllosphere > Stem > Wood/Secondary xylem... | reverse complement strand
CTATAGTCATTGCACATGCGCCAACCAGTAATAGTCATAATTGGAATTAACTCATTTTTCTCATTTGTTATCACAGTGACTCCAGACTTTTTGGGTACAACTTGGGTAGGACTTACCCATTTGCTGTTAGAAATAGGATAAATGATTCCATTATCTAGAAGCTTAATGACTTCATTTTTCACTACTTCTTTCATATTAGGATTAAGCCTTCGTTGCATTTCTCTAGAGGGTTTAACATCTTCCTCCAAATAAATCCTGTGTGTGCAAATCAAAGGACTAATTCCTTTTATGTCAGCTATGGTCTATCTTATTGCATTTTTTTGCATTTTCAAAGTTTGTAATAACTTAACTTCTTGATGTGCATTAAGTTTTGAAGAGATTATTACCGGAAAAGTTTCATTTTCTCCCAAAAATGAGTATTTGAGATTGAATGGTAATGGCTTCAAATCAGGTTTTGGTGGTTGAACACTTGAAGGTATGGACTCAATTGATCATAGTGGCAATTCTTCAATTTGTGGTCTCCAATTACATGCCTTTGATTCTTTTTGAAAATAGACCATTTGCAAATCATCAGATTCATCAATCTCAGTTTTACTGGAAGTGGTTTGAAATTGATCATGAACTAATTTTTCAACTACTTCTTGTAAATCATTATCATCTCCAGGTTGCTTGCAAATGTTGAAAATATTCATCTCCAATGTCATGTTTCCAAATGATAGCTTCATCAGTCCATTCCTACAATTAATCAATGCATTAGAAGTTGCAAGAAATGGACGTCCTAAAATGACAAGAATTGAATTACATGCTTCAACAGGTTGTGTATCCAAGACAACAAAATCGACAGGGTAAATGAATTTATCAACTTGTACTAACACATCCTTAACTATTCATCTAGGCACTTTTACAGATCTATCAGCAAGTAAAAGAGTTATAGAAGTTGGTTTTAACTCACCTAGATTGAGACTTTAAAAAACCAAATATGGAAGTAAATTCACACTAGCTCCAAGATCAAGTAAAGCTCTTTCAATTTTATGTTCTCCAATAAAGCAAGAAATTATAGGACAACCAGGGTCTTTATATTTCAAAGCATTATTGTTCTAAAGAATAGCACTTACTTGTTCGGCTAAAAATGCTTTTTTTTTCACATTTAGTTTTCTCTTTACAGTGCACATATCTTTCAAAAATTTAGCATAGAAAGGTACATGTTTAATAGCATCCAGTAAAGGTATATTGATCCTTACATGTTTGAAAGTTTTAAAGATTTTAAAGTTGTCATTGATTTTTCTTTGTTTGGTCATGGCATGAGGAAATGGATGTGCTGGCGGGGAATCAGTCTTTTTTTTACAATGTTCAGATTCAACCCCTCTCATACCCTTAGAGATTGACTCATCATCTTTCTTTCAAGGTTCAAGAATGAGTTTTTCAATAACCTTACAACTACGAAGGGTACTGACTGATTTGACTTGATCCATGTTTTGGCTTCCAGAACTAATTGCATTTGCATTGTGGTGATTGAGATGGAAACTTACCTTTCTCTTAAAAACTGAGAGCAGATGTGAACTTTGCAAAAGTATCTTTAAAATCTGTCATGGTTTGAGCATTTTATGTGTTGATTTTCTCTTGCTTTTCAATAAATGCATGCAATGTTTCCTCAAGATTTCTTCTAGGAGGTGGAGCATAAGGAGGTACATATCCATGAGAATTTTAAAAAGTGTGGTGTGCTTGAAACGATGGCTGTGAAGTTTGTGCATTATTGTTACCACTCTTCCAACTAAAATTTGGGTGATTTCTCCAACCAGGGTTGTATGTTTGCGAGTATGGGTTATAATTGTGCCCTTGAAAACCGTTTAAAGCATGAGCTTGTTCATGGAGGCATTCTTTGAAAGAAGGTAAAGTTAGACAGTCATTTGTTGCATGTTCATTTGTTTCACAGATTCGACACACAATGTCTTGAACAGATTTTAATTGACCACTCTTTTTACATTTAAGTGCCTCAACTTTTCTAGCTAAAGATGCAAATTTGGCTTGGAGGTCATAATCTTCCTTAAGGTTGTACATACCTCCACTAAATGTATGAGGTTGAGTTTTATCCGGTGCCTCATAAGTGCCCGTAGTGTCCCAATTTTGAGCATTTTCAGCTAGCAAATCTAGGTACTCCATTGCTTCATCAGGGTCTTTATTTTCAAAAGTTTCATTGCACATCAATTCCACCATTTGTCTATCTTTAGGTGTTAACCCTTCATAAAATTATGAAACCAATCTCCATGTTTCAAAATCATGATGAGGGCAAGTATTAAACAAGTCTCAATACCTATCCCAACATTGGTAAAATGTTTCACCTGGTTTTTTAGTGAAAGTGGTGATTTGTCTTTTGAAAGAGTTTGTTCTGTGAGATGAAAAAAGCTTCTTTAAAAATTGTTGTTGCATTTCATCCCAAGCACGAATGGATCCTGACCTAAGATTTTGTAGCCATATTTTAGCTTTATCTTTTAATGAAAAAGGAAAATGCTTTAATCTAATGGTATTCATGTTACAATTTAAGTCATTATAGGTGTTACAAACTTCTTTAAATTCTCTTAAATGCAAGTATGAATTTTCTAGATCTAAGTCATGAAAAGAAGGTAAAAGTTGAATAATGTCTGGCTTAAAATTAAAATGAGATGCATCAGGAGGAAATACTATGCATGAGGGTGCACTTGTTCTTGTGGGATTCATGTGATCTCTAAGTGTTCTAACACTGTTATTCTCATTATGAAGTGACTGATATATTTTCTAAAAATGATGAGGATACTCTGTAAAGTCTACCACTTAATGTACGTGACCAAACTCTCATACACATGTAGGAAAAGAATAAAAGGAAGAAGAAAGCAAAAGAAAAGGCAACAAAACAAAAGAAACAAAGTTAGATACACGAAAAGTGAAAAGAGAAAATAAAATAAATATTATAATTTATACAAGAATTTACCTCCCCGGCAACGGCGCCAAAAAAACTTGACACGACCAAAAGATTGATGTCTTCTTCCAAGTGTGGGAGTATCGAAGTAATAAATAACTCAGCAAGACTGGGGTCAAACCACATGGAGGTTAACTATATAAATTATAGTTAACAACAACAATAAGTTAAAGAGGACTTTGAGATGTAAGATTAAAGTGAGGATTAAACAATGATAAAAACAAATGTCAAGGTTAGAGGATCCACTAATGGTATTTCAAACAAGTATAGTATAAACTCTTTTTATTACTCAACTGGAAACCACACACAAAGGAGGCTCCAATCGGATGATTTGTCATTAATAGCTTATTATAAATTGTTAACGTGATCATATTAATTATCTTATTTAAGTAACACCAAACTTTTAAATATTGTCAGGAATTCATGATGCTAACTTATGTTAACAACAAATCAAGTTCCTTTCATAGCACAGGTGTAAGTTATACCATACGGTTGGGCTATGAAAGTGTCAAGCATTTGTTGTACCAAGTGTTATACAACGCAAATCTAGATTAACCATTTAACAAAAAGGTATTAAGAGTTAATAAGATAAAAATGATAAGACATGTTAATAGCAAGTTGTTTTGGATATAAGCATTGAAGTTCATATTGAGTTTATATTGTACTTATTCTTACACCATTAGTGTAACCTTTTCACCTTGACATAATAAACTTAGCTAAACATAATGAAGAAGAGAAACATAAATAAACAAGATAAGAACATAAATAAGATACAAGTTAACTATATAAAGGAAAGGAAATGAAAAGCATAAACATGATATTAATGAAAGCAAAATTTAAGCATTACAAAAATATAAAGAGAGAGAGAGAGAGAGAAAGAGAGAGAGTAAGAGCAAGATCTTGATCTGAACAACCAAGCCCCTAAATGCATGGTAAATGCCTCCTTTTATAGGCTAAAATTTAAAACTATTGATTTGATGACTAATTGTTGAGTGGGTGGCCAACTCTTGACTTGGTGACAATCCTTATCTTTTTGTCTGAACAAACGTCATTGCTAACGTTAGAATGCAAACAGATTTGAATCATGAAAGTTCTAAGAAATTATCTCAGCTTTTCAGGGGAAATAATTGAGGTTATTTGGACTTCTAGAACTCGAGATATGGGCTGAACACTGAATAGTGTCTGGGCTGCAGCACATATTTGAACTTCTCTATTGTTGCTATAATTTGGACTTGAAATCAGCCTTTTTAAATCTTGGACTCCTATGAAAACTTTAGGCCTATGTCTTATCTTTCTATCCATATAAAGCAGACCTAAATCCAAGATCTACAGCTCCAGATATGACCCGATGACCGAATAGTGTTCCAGTTTGGACTAACCAGCATCTCTTTTCTAAGTTTGGTCCTCTCTTTATCCTTTCAATTTCAATACTTAAACTCATCAATCAATCCTTTCATTTATATGATAGGCCTACATTTAAGATGAATATTTACCATAAATTAAAGGTATCTTATGGTATCGGACTTGTTATTATAAAACATGTTTTAGTTAAGGAGTTATTGATACTTCAAGTGCAAAATGATGAAATAAAACCTTGATAAAAATAAACTTTTAAGTACTAATTAAGATCATAATTATTCCTTCCTTAATTCCAATCTTTACATAATAGGCCATGAACAAAAAAAAATTAAATATAACTTAAATATAATATTTCTAAAATCTATTTAATACAGGTGTTGTGCACCCATCTATCGTGTGTGACGATCCTATACCTCCTCCAAATTTTAGGCCTAGCTACCGCGGTATCCCCTAACATCATAAGGCTAATTTCATTAATATCATTTCCATTAACTTAGGAATCGTATCTAGATTCCAAGGTAACAATCCTTATTATCTCAACATTATATATTTCACGTACATGAAATAAACACATTTTTTCTCAATTTATTCTACAACTTCTAACCAATTAACATATCACACAATGCATTTATAATAAATGGAAACTTTTGGTCATCATAAAGAAATTCATCATAAAAGTTCTATCCCATTTAGAGTGTGTTTGGCAGTGTGATTGCGGTTGCTTTTCAAATAGCATTTCGTGCCAAAATACATGCAAATGATATTTTTTTATTTTTTAAAAATCATTTTTGACATCAGCACATCAAAATGATTTGAAAACACTAAAAACATATTAATTTGAAGTTAATAAAAAAATAAAAAAAATTTAAATTTTATCAAAAACGCTTTTAAAACGCAGAAACAAACAGGCCCTAAACTCATCATGCTGCCTATAATTGGTCCTTGATATTAGTCCCTCGAAGCAACGTATTGTCATATATTCACCATAAAAGTTCTATCTCATTTACCTATAAATGTAAACTTTTCATTTACATTATGGATTACTATAACCTTATAACATGTTACTTTTTTTTTTGTTCATCAAGCCAAACACCCCCCCTCAAAGGAAACATGTGTTCATATATGATTTTTCTTTAAATTTCCATTTCAATTTATCTTTATACATAGAAATAAACATTTATTCCAAATCTCTTAAAAGAAATATCTTCGTCTATCTTTCCCATTATATTCTTTAACTGAAACTTTCTCTAAATAAGAGCATGGGTTTTTCTTCCATTTCTATGAAAATTTAGTTCATAACCATTCTTCAATTACCTCATATAACACCATTAAACACAATTTTTATAACAATCAAATCGACCAAGTTCATTCTCCCTAACATTACCTAGGATGAAATTCTCAAACTGGGAAGACATGTTATGTTTTCTTATCATTTTTCCATAATTCACACATGACCCATTAGTTTTTTTTCATGTCTAAGACATGATTCCAAACCAAATTTATCATTACAACAACCTGCCTTATTTTTCTCAACATTCCATAATATACATTCACATTACTAACCTCAAAATCATGCCAAAATCAAAACCAATCATAAAGAAAGTAATTCTTTCTTCTTAAACACAAGAAAATAGGAAACTTTTTGATAGAGAAACCAAGCTTTCTTCACCTTCTCCTCATCCTTTCTCTAACTTCTAACTCTTATTTTTCAAGTACCAAAACCCCTAAATCACCTAAATTTCTTTCTTTGATCCACCAAAAACCTTTTTAACCCACCTAAACTAACTTCTTTTTAATGTTTTATAAAGAGAAATTAAAAAATAAAAAACCTTAGCCTTCCATTCTCTTGATTGTTGTTAACTATAAGGAGGAAAATATAGGCAAGTATTTATAGTCCAAGGTTCCATTTATTTATGACAATGCCCTTGTATTATTTACATATTTTCATTTAATCATAAACCTCGTCTTAGCTCATTTTTTAAAGTACCGCATATAAAAATTTCCCTCCAAAAAATTCCCTCTTTGATTATTTAATACCACACTATTTTATAGTTGTTGTTGTTGTTTATTTATTTATCTATCTATCTATCTATCAACCCATTTCATCACTTAGTTAAGTTTTTAATATTTTACTAATATTGGAAAAAAAATTCAACTAGAGGTTTATATTTTCTCTCCCCTCCCCCTCCCCCTCCTTTCTCATTTTTGCTCATAAATAAAAGGTTTTAGATTTGAAAGATGTAATTTCAGATGCATAAAAGCCAGGCAAAACAGGAGGAAATGTGGTAGAGCCTACGTCTAGAAAGAAAAAGGAGGGAAATAAATCTCTTATCCATTTACAAGGCATGGAAATAAATTGATGAAGAGAATTGCTATGAAAAATATCGTTGGAATCTAAGTAAAAGCATTATGAATCCATAGTACTTTCATGATCTCTTTTAGGGTATTTTTTTTTTGTTAATAATAGCATTTAAATTTAAATTTCTTTACTAAAGTTGAATAATACATATTAAAAGTGAATAATACACCGATTATTACATATTAAAAACAAGTGGCACTAGTAACAAGGTGAGCACATAATTGGAAGGAAATATTTCTTCTTTTTTTTTTACTTTTTGGACAAAATATAAAAACCAATTAAAAAAATAATCAACTTATAAATCCTATAAATTATAAAGGTTCCCACTTTTTTTAATTTTTTTAAATATAAAAATTAACTAACCTTACCAAGAAGCTACAAAGTGAAAAAAGAAAAAGAATGGAATTTGTTCTTCAAAAGTATTTTTCTTGTCATTAGTACTATATCATTCCTTAAATTCATATAACACTATCAACTTCGTACTAAAGTGACACGTAAACAAAATTTTAGTATCAAACTCGCCACATCTTTAATTTTTATTTAATTTTATGATTTTAAGAGTTCACACATTTATTTAAAACAAATTAGGTATTAAGTATAAAGCTAAAACATGTGGGGGATTTTATTGTAGCCATTTTTACTATGCACTCTCCCACAAATCATTGTAGATTGAAATACTTAATTTTTATAAAAAGATCAATTTAGTTCTCTAATTATTTTTTGATCAATTAAGCTCCTTTATGCTTAAATTTCCCAATTGCATTTTTTTTGGAAGGGTTAGATTGAAAGTTAAAGGATCAAAATGGAAATGACAGGTAATATAGGTGGTGATTTTAAATTTCATACAAAAAATTTACTTTAGTCCCCCATATTTTTTAGTTTATAGGTGATCAGTCCCTTTAATTAGTTTTTAAAAATTCAATTTTGGTTTCAAAGTTTATTTCTCTCATTTTTAAATCATTTTTTTTATTAAAGAAGAGAGAGGAGCTCACCAAATCCCGGTTTAGAAAGAGAATGTCATCATTTATACCTATTTCAACTACCAAAATAGTTAAGATTGGTTTCAGTAGGTTATATTTAGTGAGGAGAGTTTTATAGTGGTTGTTTTAAGCCTCAAATTTGTCAAAAAAACATATCTAAGTTAAGGAAGAGAAAATTTATTCCATTTGATTTTGTGATTTGAGTCATTTTTTGGGTTTATTGAGTTGCTAAATTGGTTTCTACATGTTCTAGGATTGATTTTTGGGTATTTTTGGCTTTAAATGGGTTGAAAAATGGGTTTGGTGGGTTAAAAACATATAGCTCTGATTTTTCAGCCACCATAATGGTGGCCAGAATCTAGGTTGGGAGACGACACATTGTTTGCCTTAGGGGCAACACGTTGTCTTTGTATTTTAAAGGAAACAAAATAAAAGGAGGTGAATGATAGGTTGTTCGTCCCTTTAAATAAGAAAGAAAAACAAGTCCAAGCGCGCGGGTCTGGGCTTAAAGGAACACGTGCCTGGGTTGTTCCTTTTAAAAGCCCGTGTGGTAGGCTACGGGCCATCTTTGCTGAACTTTTTTGGCCTTTTTTTTTAGATACATGAAAAAATTAACCTTGTTAGTTTCATAGCTAGATCATAAGTTTGACAAGTTAAGTGACAACATCTAGTTTATTGTTTTTTTAATGTATTTTTAGTACCTCAATTTAAAAACAAAATGCAATTTCACCTTTTATTATCAATGATCTGTTTTTTAATTAATTTAAAATTAAAATAAATGTTATTTCACCCTTTGTTATCAATGATTTGCATTTATTATCTCAGCCCCATGCATCCGTCATGTTTTTTTTTCTTTTTAAAAAACATATTGTTAGAAAATATCATATTTGCTTTATTGTCATATAAATATGTTAAATGAAAAATAATCAATGGAATAAAAAATCTATTAAATCTGATGGCATGCATGACTTGCATTAAAAGTTTGGTTGGTTGACTCAAGTTCACTTCGGTTTTTTTTGCTAATTTTATCCTTTAACATTAAATTAATTCGATATTTAGGTTCCCAATTTGTTTTTTTAAGATTATACCTGTAATTTTTACATGTCAACCTGAAAATGATCTAGATTGATTCTATGTGTTTCCTTCTCAATGTTAGATAAAAATATCGTTTAATATGTAACTGATTTTAAATTCATGGATAAGATATTTTTATTTTTTAAAAATACATGTTACCAATACCTAATTTTTTTTGTTTGGTCATTTTTTATGCACTGCGGGCCAATGGGCTAGCCTAGGTGTTATTTTTTTATCAATGAGTTCCATTTTCTAAAGGTAGTTTGACCTAAGTGTTTTTTCCTTCTTTTTGCCCGAGGAAGTAGATCTAACCGCGAGAATAATTTTGTGTTCATATTGATTTTTGTTTTTTAAGATGTTTTCTGGTTTTTGATGGCCATGAATAGGTTTATTAAGGTGTTTATGATATTTTTTAGGTGTTTTTGGTCAAGAATGAGTTTTAAATTGAAAAAACCCGAATCCCTAGTTTTCCAGCAATTTTTAGAAAGCAGGGGCAACGCATTGTCTATTGCTTTTTTTAAGAAAAATGGTCCACCCCTTTAAAAAATTAAAAAAATAATAAGATAGGTCTAAGGGCGCTTGCTGGGCTATTTTTTTTAATGCCTAGACCCGCTCGACTAAGCTCCTTTTTTCTTCTATTTTATATTTAGTTTTAAAAAATTGATAAAACAAATTATTGAACCTAGTTGAGTCCATTATCTGGGTAGTAGTTTGACGGGTTGATGTGCGACATCCAGGGTATTATTTGTTTTTTTTGTTTTTGTTTAATGCTTTTTTATCCCTCAATTTTAAAAAAATATAATTTCACATTTTATTATCAATGATCTATTTTTTTCTATTTAACTTTAACTTAAAAGAATACAATTTTACTTTTTTATTGTCAATGATCTATTTTTTCTATCTTGACCCCACATGCTTGTCACGTTTTTTTTTACTTTACAAAAAAATATTATTTACAACAAAAAATATCATGCGCTTTATTGTCATGTAATTAAATGAAAATAATCTTCAAGCAAAAAAATTTATTGAATCTAATAACGTGTATTTAGATTTGCTTGGTTGACTCAAAGTTCACTATATTTTATAATCAAATGTTGTTTTTTTTTTTTATTAATGTTATCCTTCAATATTCTTTTTTTTTTAAGATTATCCTCAAGAGTTTCACAAGTAAACCAAGTTTAAATAAGGTGGATAGAATATATTTTTCATCATAGTGTTAAATTAAAATATCATTTAATTCATAGTTAAAATCAATTTAAAAAAAACATGTTACCAATACCTCAACCTTTTTTTTCACCCAAAATAATTTTAGTAGGACCTACAGGCTAGTTATAACAAAAGCTAAATGATGTGGAAAAATCACTGTAGATCAAGAGAGCTTTTGCTATGAATTGTAATAATGATTTCACTTTCAATTTTTCATCTTTACATAAGCGGATAAATGTTTTTTTTTTTTGGCTTTATTCCACAATGGTATTCAAGTGTTTTCAATTTCCAAATATAGTCAAATAACGCTTTTAACTTCAGAAAAGACAAAAATGAAGCTTTGCCTATGAAGGTATTTTGATATTTTACATGGGTATTTTGTGTAATGAAGAGGACCATAGGGGTGCTTTAGTATTTTCATGATGTATTTATTATTTTTTAATTGAAAAGCTGCGGATGCGTGTTCCTCACACCCCAACGAGTGTGCAGCACCCACACCATTAAGAAGGCGCGTATGATGCTTCCTGGTGGTCAAATCTGGCCATCCACTGTCTAATTAGATGTACAATCGTGCCCTTTTCCACATAGTGTGGCGTGTGTAGACAGATAATGGTTGGATTGTTACTAGTGATCGATTGTTTGTGTTTTTTTCTTTCTTTTCTTTCTCCTGACAACTGAAGTGCACAATTAACCTTTTTTGTTTATTATTTATCAAATTATGCATGTTTGCCAGACCCAAAGCGCTTAGGTCTAGCATGGTTGCAAAAATCTTAAACTTTTTCAAAAGCACAATTGGACTGCAAAAACAAACACTACCTCATTCAAGTAAGATTTTTCATTCATATGTAATAAAACTTAACTACAAACGCTTTTTTGTTTGTGCAACTTATTTTAAAAATTTGTTATATTCGAAGAGAAAAGAATGAAAAAAAATATTGAGTTCTAAGTGATTTATTTCAAGTATTAAAAAATAAACTTTCTTTTTATGTATGCATTATGGATGAAAATATTAATTTTATGTTTCCATCCAAATATTGGACAACTTTTTAAATGGTTCATACTTTCTTAAATTTGAGATGATGTTGCATGATCTAATTGTCAAAACTTGTTACAAGGAGAGTTTATTCTTCATTATAACTATTAGTATATATGAAAATTTGAATATGATCATAAAAAAAAAACTTTTGAACTTTTGAATTGATACATTATATTGTAGGAAAAGAAAATACTATATATGTAAAAGACTTACTATCCTTTTAACTATCTTAATTTGTGTTACAGATGATTTCTTCACTAAAATTAGAAATTAATAAAAACAATTGAGTGAATTTTAAGGATGCGTGTGGTTAATGTCTTAAAATAGAAGATAAAAATATAAAAAATAAAAATATATTTAGTTAAAAAGGCAAAGATGAAAATACAAAATAAATATATTTTTAGAACAATTATAAGTGAATTCATGGGTCTGACATGGTTGCGAGATCCAGGCACTTGGATCATACCAGACCCAGACGCTTGGGTCTGGCGTTCAAATGCATAATTGGACTGTAAAAATAAACACTGCCTCATGCAAGTATGATTTTTCATTCATATGTAGTAGAACTTAACTGCAAACTCTTTTTTATTTGTGCAACTTGTATTTATAAATTTGTTATAATCAAAGAGAAAAGAATGACAAAAAAAATGTTGAGTTGAGTTCTAACTGATTTATTTTAAGTCTTAAAATATAATTTTTTTTTGGATGCATTGTGGATGAAAATATTAATTTGATGTTTCTATTCAAGTGTTGGATAGTTTTTTAAAGGGTTCATACTTTTTAAAATTTGAGATGTTATATGATCTAATTGCCAAAGTTTATTACAAAGAGAGTTTATTCTACATTAGAACTATTAATATATACGAAAATTTGAAATATAGGAGAAAACTTTTGAACTTTTGAATTGATACATTATGTTGTAGGAAAAGAAAATACTATATATGTAAAAGAATTATTATCCTTTTGACCATCTTAATTTGTGCAATTTTGTAGATGATTTCTTCATTAAAATTAGAGATTAATAAAAAACATTAACAGAATTTTAGGAACGCGTGTGATTAATATCTCAAAATAAAAGAAAAAAAATAGAAAATATAAAAATATATTTGGTTAAAAAGGCAAATATGAGAATACAAAATAAATATATTTTTAGAACAATTTCAAGTGAATTCTCTTAGTTAAAAAAAACACATGAGTCCGGCATGGTTCCCAGGCTCAAGCGCTTGGGTCATGCTAGACCCAGGCTCTTGGGTCATGCGCTGCTCTGGACCCAAGGCTTCTAGGTTGGCATTTGGTTGCTAGACCCATGTTAGTTGAGTCCGCTAAAAAGTTAAATGGATATTTAAAAACTAACCTACTTGGTTAAGTTTAATAATATTATTAAAATATTTTTAATATTTTTTTTCTATTTAGTTATCAAACTTTTATGACACAGGTTCCGGGTTTGATGGGTTAACCCGGATTTTTTTCTGGTTTTCTTTTTAATTAATTTTTTTGAGTGTAGTCCACAGTGAAACGCTAAGCTGTCTTTTTGTTTTTTTGCCTTTTGTTTTGTTTTTTGAAGCAGTTTTTTTTTCTTTTCTTTTTTTGCCTTTTGCTTTGTTTTTTTAAGTTGTTTTTTTTCTTTGTTTTTTTAATGAATATTTTTTTGTTTAATTTTTTTGGTTAATGTTAAATTTTTTTTCTATTTAGTTATCAAACTTTCATGACACGGGTTCTGGGTTTGACGGGTTAACCCAGATTTTTTTCTGGTTTTTCTTTTTAATTAATTTTTTCGTTTAATTTAGTTTGTTAATGTTAAATTTTTTTCTATTTAGTTATCAAATTTTTATGACACGGATTCCGGTTTTGACGGGTTAATCCAGCTAATTCTGGGTTAACCCGTAATTTTTTTTCTTATTTACTTATCAAACTTTCATAACACAAATTCCAAATTTGACGGGTTAACCCAGTTAATTCAGATTTCTTTTCTTTTTTTTTTTCATTAATTTTTTTTCTTCATGCAGGCTTTTCTTTCTTTGTTTTTTTTAAAATTAATATTTTTTTGTTTAATATTTTTGTTTTTTTTGCTTTTTGCTTTTTTTGCTTTTTAAATGCAGTCCACAGTAAAACGCTGAGCAGCTGTCTTTTTTTTTTGCTATTTTGCTTTTTTTTAGCTGTTTTGCTTTTTTTTTTTTGCTTTTTTTAAGCTGTTTTTTTAATGAATTATTTTTTGTGTAATTGTTTTTTGTTAATGTTAATTTTTTTTCTATTTAGTTATTAAATTTTCATGACATAGGTTCCGAGTTAACCTGGATTTTTTTTCTGGTTTTCTTTTTAATTAATTTTCTCGAGTGCAGTCCACAGTAAAACGCTCAGCTGTCTTTTTTTTTTTGCTTTTTGAAAACTGCTCAGTATTTTATTGTGAACTGCACATCTTCTTCTTCTTTTTTTTTCTTTTTTGCTTTTTTTTTAAAGCTGTTTTTTTCTTTGTTTTTTTAATGAATATTTTTTTATTTAATTATTTTTGTTATTGTTAAATTTTTTTCTATTTAGTTATCAAACTTTCATGACACAGGTTCCGGGTTTGACGGGTTAACCCAGATTTTTTTTCTGGTTTTCTTTTTAATTAATTTTTTTAGTGCAGTCCACAGTGAAACGCTGAGCTGTCTTTTTTTTTTCCTTTTTGCTTTGTTTTTTTAAGCAGTTTTTTTCTTTTCTTTTTTTGCCTTTTGCTTTGTCTTTTTTCAGCTGTTTTTTTTTGTTTGTTTTTTTTAATGAATATTTTTTTTGTTTAATTTTTTTGGTTAATGTTAAATTTTTTTTTATTTAGTTATCAAACTTTCATGACACGAGTTCCGGGTTTGACAGGTTAACCTGAATTTTTATCTGGTTTTTCTTTTTAATTAATTTTTTCGTTTAATTTAGTTTGTTAATGTTAAATTTTTTTCTATTTAGTTATCAAACTTTCATGACACGGATTCCGGTTTTGACGGGTTAACCCAGCTAATTCTGGGTTAACTCTTAATTGTTTTTTCTTATTTAGTTATCAAACTTTCATGACACGAATTTCAAATTTGACGGGTTAACCCGGTTAATTCAGATTTTTTTTCTTTTTTTTCATTAGTTTTTTTCTTCATGTAGGCTTTTCTTTCTTTGTTTTTTTTTAAATTAATATTTTTTTTGTTTAATATTTTTGTTTTTTTTGCTTTTTGCTTTTTTTCTTTTTAATTATTATTTTTTAAAAATTTAGTTTGTTAATATTTAGTTTTTTTCTATTTAGTTATCAAATTTGCATGACTCGGATCTCAGATTTAACGGATTAACCTAGTTTGACGGGTTAACGCAGTTAATTCAGATTTTTTTTCTTTTTCTTCATTAGTTATTTTCTTCCTGTAGGTTTTTTTCCCTTTTTTTCTTTTTAATTAATTTTTTTTCACTTTAGTTTATTAATGTTAATTTTTTCTTATTTAGTTATCACATTCTCATGATACGAATCCCAGGTTTGACGAGTTAATCTGATTTGGTGGGCTAACCTAGTTGATTCAGATTTTTTTTCTTTTTTTTTATTAGTTTTTTTCTTCCAATTTTTCTTCTTTAAATATTGTAATTAACTATAACTAAAAGACAACAATCTTTCTTCTTTCAATTTCATAACACGAATTCCAGGTTTGACTGGTTAAACCAGTTGATTCAAAATTTTTTTCTTTTTCTTAAGTAATTTTTTTTCCTTTCAATTTCATCTTTTAATATCGATTTGATTAAGAATTAAACTTTATGATTTGTTTTATTTACTGTTCATTAGATTATTGTGATCTCATAAGGGGATTTTACTGTACCCCTCCTTGCAAAGCACTATTCATTAGAATAATTCTTTACTTTATTGTTTTTTTCTTTTCAATTAATCTTTTTTTTTAATTTCATTCTATAATATTAAATTTTTTTCTTTTTTAATTATCACATTTTAATAACAAGACCTTGCAAGCAGACTTATATCCAAGGCTTCAGGTTTGATGTTGCAACCAAACTCGTCCCCAAGGGGCGTAGCGTGATGGCAAAGGGTTTGGGATCTGCACAGCAGGTCTCGAGTTCGAGTCAGGGCGTGCATCTCTTGTAAGAGTCTGGGACAGCCGGGGTTTTACTCCCTCACCTGGGCCCACAAAGTGTGCTTTCCGGGGGGGTGAGGTTTCCTCGAATCCAAAAAAAAAAAAGTTGCAACCAAACTCAATTACATTTGGGTCATGCAAGTTTAATATTATTATTAATATTATTAATATAACTTTTGGGTCAGGAGTAGCAAACAGATTCAATATTCTCGAGTATAATTTTATAAAAAAACTCAATATTTTTAGATTTTAATTTATTTTAATATTTTTTATATAAAAAAATTAACTCGCATAATAGCTCGTATCACGTTTATAGTAAACTAGCAAATATTAACACACGTGATCTGGTGCAAAAACGGTCGGGGCTCCTGCCCTACTGGGGATAAGATGGTCATTTACGCGTCTAGGAAGTGGATTTTGGGCCGTTTGATAGCAGCCCACGAGTTGGGGACTAGCATCATGATTTTTATTCTTTTGGGGCATTAATAAAATATTTCAATAACACGAATATAAAATAAATAAAAAGAAAGAAAAATTTAGAATACATTTTGTTAGAGCAGGCTACGGAAAAGATGGGCGGAATCCTTTTGTCTTGTCGTGTAAGGATGTTAAAACTTTCACTCTTACATATAACCTCTACACTAATTCATAATTACAAAAATACCTGTTGCCTTTAACTTGTGATTTTATCTTTAATTTTAATAATAATAATAATAATAATAATAATAATAAGGTCAAAAAAACAGAATCTTGAACAGAATCTTTAGGGAATCTGGCTTGTACTTTTACAAACAGATCCTTGGTTTCCTAGAAGGTCCTTAAGAAATCACGTGCAAAGCGTGCAAACTTAGTTAACAAATCCATAATCCATGTTAAGGTAATAAATCAAAAAGGAAATAAAAGAGATTCACAGTCAATTTAGAAGATATTATTTTAATTACGATACAATGTGACGACCGTTGACACGTCATCGACTGAAGAATATAAGATGTGACATTTATTCTCAAAACGAGCGTTTTAAGAGGAGCTTATTTACCGTTATACCATAAGATTACCAGGTCATACTTGTAATAACAACATTATAAATATTTATAAAATAATTTTTCTTGTATCCGTAAGTTATTGGTATTTTTAGTAGGTCTCTCAATTTATAATATTTTTATTAATCCTTGGAAAATAAAAAAACAAATTCATGACAAATCCCTAGAAAACAGTCATGGCAAAAACTGAAATGGAAAGAATAACTCACGTGATTTCCAATCTTTATAAAAATAAAAAAAGGGTGTAAACGTAGATAACCTAAGAAAAGTGTTCAAGCTTGTAAGGAGGTATTTCACGTGTTGTTTGAAATTATTGAAATAGTTATTTTTTTAAAGAATTTTTTATTTAAAAATATATTAAAATAATAATTTTTTATTTTTTAAAATATTTTTGATATTAAAACATCAAAACGATCAAAAAAACATAAAAATATTAATTATAAAAAAATAGATCTTTTTTTCCTTCAAAAAACACCATTTCAAATGCATTCCCAAACGTCTTTAACATTATTTGTTTTTTAGATAAAAAATGTTTTTAATTTTTTTAAAAATTATTTTTATTTATTTTAATATACTAATATTAAAAATAAATATTAAAAAAATATATTTTAAATAAAAAATAATTTTAAAAACAACTATAAACTTTTCCACAATATCAACAATAATAAAAACCTTACATCACCCCCGACTACTTAATTACACAAAGTGTGTTTGGCAGTGTAGTAGTGGTTGCTTTTCAAATAGCTTTTCGTGTTGAAATATATATTAATAATGTTTTTTTATTTTTTAAAAATAATTTTTTATATCAGCATATTAAAATAATTTAAAAAATACAAACTACACTTAATTTTAACAAAATAAAAAATTAAAATTTAATAAAACACATTTATAAATGCAATGCAAACATCTCTCACTAAAGACTCTCCTATCCTCTGCCAGTTTTTTAATCTCTTCCTTGAATTTCTCAAAACAGATGGGAGGGGGAGAGAGAGAGAGAGAGGTGTGTCTTTTCCCCCCTCACAGCTGACCAAACAATCAAACGAAAAACTGCAACTCTAGAGAGAGAAACAAGCACAAATACTTTGAAAGCTCAGGAGAGAGAATAAAGAAGAAGAAGCTCAAAACTGTTTAGAGAGAGAGAGATATAGTAAAGTGGGTTTGGGTTAGTTTTGTTAGAGATAGAAAGAGAGAGGGAGAAAGTGGGGTTTGAATTTTTTTATTTATTTTTGAATTTGAAAGAGTTAAACTTGTTAAGTGTGATCTTAGAGTTCGTGGGCTTCTTTCTTTTTCTCCTTTCTTCTTAGTTGGATGAGCTAAGCCTAAGAGTTTCGTACCACTTCGGTATTATCAAATGGTAATTCAAAGCAAAAATAAAATAAAATTCTAGGCATTTCTTCTTCTTCTTGTTTTAGTTAAATTTCATGGCTATGACTTCGTGTCTGGTTTTTGTTTAGTTCAAGATGTCTTTGTTTGGTTTCTTATGTTTGCTTTGAGTTTTGAATTTAGGTTTACGACTATGTGCTATTTGAATCTTTTGAAGAAGTGGGTATTCCTTTTTTATTTTTTGAAACTGTACTGAAGTTATTTGTTAGAGCTATCTTGCATATGTTCCAGAGTAGTTTGGGTTTTATTATTACAATAATACAAAAAATTGAGATAGGGAGAAAATGAAAACTAAGAAATGATAGTGGTTGGTAACTGGATGGTGATGTGGATTGTTCTGTTTTTGAATTTTAATACTTCAGGTAGCAGGAAGTTTTTGATAATCTTGAATTTCATGCCAGTTTCTATTCAGTGGCAGTTATTTTGAATGTCAGGCTACAGATTTTGCATTAGGAGGCTAAAATAGTGTTGCAAATGATAATCCTGGCTAAGTGATTCTTTTCAACCGAAACCCTGTTGTTTTAGGAATGCCGAGACATTAAATTTCTTACTAGAACTTGAGAAATTGAGTGTAACTATCTTTTATAGTTCTTGTTTCCTTCAAAAATGGAAATGCTTTTATTACCATCTGGTTGCCTCGTTATCGAGTGGGATTTCTAGTTGAATGATATCCATATCGAGAGGCTTTCATGAAAGCTTGTCTCTTACAGCTGTCATTTCCCAACACATAAGAATTGGATTTAACTAGTTCTTACTTTGCTTTTGATCATACAATTATATTTAGGTACTTATCTTTTTGTTGTGTTGGGGGCTTTTTGTTCCCCTTTTCTTTTTCTCGGTGTTGCTTGAACAGTAAAATATTTGCAGGCAGCACCGGACAATATAATTGTTGGTTCTCATGTATGGGTTGAAGATCCTGTTCTGGCTTGGATTGATGGTGAAGTTACTCGCATAAATGGCAATGTGGTCCATGTTAATACCGCAGATGGAAAAAAGGTAAGCCCTTGCATCTTTTTAAAATTTTTGGTTATTAACTTGTTCTGATGTGCATAGACTAATTCCACCAGTCCTTCCCTTCTATATGCATTAGGTTATTACTAGGAAACTAGTGCTGTGATGGAAGTGATCCTTTCCTTTTTGAATAGTGACAGTGCTTATGAAAAATGTTGATTTTTTTTTTAATCTATGATGGATAATTAATTTCTTCTATTTGCAAATCAATAAATAACTAAGGAAAGTCTGCAGTGCGCAAATGTGAAATGACAGTAACAACACTTATAATTTATATATATATATATATATATATATATATATATATATTACTTTAGAACTAAAATAAAAAATTCTCTTGGAGACAGTCATTTGGAAGTCTAAAACTTAGTTATTAGTGTGTGTAGTACATGTGTTTGAAGGTCAGAGTTTTGTATTGTTAGGACAGGAGGTACCCCCTCATGAGAATGTTTGTGCTGAAGAAGCAATAATTAACATTTCAACCGAGGAAGTAGAAGAAAAATATGGAACCTTAGGCTAACCAAGTAAATATAATAATCTGAAGCAGATTGAGCAACTCTACTCCTGATTCTCTAGATCAAGGTCTCTTAAGTTTCATTGCCACCAACATTCTTCTGGGGATTAATAAGCTGCTTTGGTGATTGGAATCACTTGAATTGAGGAATTCTGAAACATCTATAGTCCAACCTGCTAGTCACATTTATATTTGCAATTGTGTTTCAGTACATCTCAATAGACCCTCCCTCCCACCCCCATGTAGAAGAAATCAGAGATTAATATCTGTGATCATCGATGTTGGTGTTGAAAAATGATTGAGCCTGTTTGGGAACATAATGTGGACCTGTCTACCAAAATTTTCTTTACCCACTGGGCCTTTTATAGGCCGTGTTGCATCCTCAGACTAGATCCCAAACAAGGCTTGAGGATGTCATTTGCAATCATTTTCAGCTTCCAAGTTTGTTGATATATAAATGGATCTAACCTGCAAGAGTTGGAAAATCTGTCTTTTCTTTTCCTTGTTCTGTTCTTCCTTGCTGTGTACATCATTATACCTCTTCACTATGGTGGCTAATAAATCATGCATTTCCACGCATGTGTTGCTGCCAACTAAAATAAGAAACAGGGCTCGGATTTTCCAAGCTTTGGGAATGCTTTAATTTGGGGGGCTGTGTTTCCTCTTAAGATTGGGAAAGCTTTACTTGATTTGTAATGAACTGATGGATGGGCCATGTTTGAATCAATGTCTGCATCTATGAGCATCAAACTTAAGAGGAAGATTTTATTGTCAAGGGGCCTATTGCACTCCAGTAATTTACTCATATCATCGTAGAGTGATACATTATCATCATTAGTCTTTAGCTTGCCATTAAATAATCATCATCTAAGATTCATTTGTCGCTATGAGCTTTGTTATTCATTTTCTCAATCTGATAGGTTATTGCTTCATGCAAAGATAACTTGTCTTTGGTTATTGTTTCATGCCTTACAATTGTCTTATTGAGATTGTGAATCTTAAATCCATAGATGTTCTTCAGCTGTTCCTTGAATTCCTCCTTTCTCATTACTGCATGTCACATATCCATCAAAATTGAGTGTATAAACATGTTGAACCATCCAGTAAGAATCTTCTTCATTACCAGGTGCTTCTCCTATGATGCCAAGAGGTGGTAAGATAGATGTTTTAGATCATAGCTAGGTAGAAAGCATAGATTGAAATTTTAGATGTCCCATATAGTGTTTTTTTGGATAAAATTGATGAAATGATGTCCTAAGTTCAAGCTGCTAATGTCTAAGTGAATACTTTGTCAGGATGCTAAAGTTTCAAGTTGTAACACACAGCCCTTCCTTGTATCTAAAAGAAAAGGAGAAACTTGTGATCTGCATGTTGCTTTACTCTTGCTATTCTTGTGCATGAAGAAACCACCTCATGGTTCTGATTGGATGGCTAATTTCTGTAGGTTGTCTCAAACATATCAAAAGTGTTTCCAAAGGACACAGAAGCCCCTCCTGGAGGGGTGGATGACATGACGAAGCTTTCATATCTGCATGAACCTGGAGTTCTGCAAAATCTAGCTGCTAGATATGAACTTAATGAAATCTATGTGAGCCATATTACTCTTTTTCCCCGCTTTAATACTGTTCTGATGCTGAAACAAGTAACAAATATTGGAGGAAAAGGAAATATTCCCATGATGATACTGCTCTTACTTTCCCTTTTCAGACATACACTGGCAATATCCTGATAGCAGTTAATCCATTTCAAAGATTGCCTCATCTGTATGACACTCACATGATGGAACAGTATAAAGGAGCAACATTTGGGGAGCTAAGTCCTCATGTTTTTGCTGTTGGTGATGCTGCATACAGGTGAATTGAGATTCATCTCTTACATTTGACCATTTTTTAAACATTCTTTTGTTATTTCTTACTGATATGTTATAGAACAATAAAATAGGGCAATGATTAATGAAGGAAAAAGCAATTCAATTCTGGTTAGTGGGGAGAGTGGTGCTGGTAAAACAGAGACGACAAAGATGCTTATGAGATATCTTGCCTACCTGGGAGGACGATCTGGAGTAGAAGGAAGAACAGTTGAACAACAAGTTCTGGAGGTAAGATGAATGTATCTTTGCATGTTGGAACTTTTTATTCCTTGCCTTGGTTCCTCCACATGCATGAAAGGTATTCTGATGGTCATGTATCAGGTTTCCCATTGCATTTATATAAGTAATGATTAATTATAGCATTTTTTTACTGTATGCTATCAAGAGTGTAATTCTTGTGTGTTGATGTCTTCTACTACTGCTGAAAATTACAGTCCAACCCAGTTCTTGAAGCATTTGGCAATGCGAAAACAGTTAGGAACAACAACTCAAGGTGTGCACTGGTTAATGGTTTTATGCATGTATTTACAGCAATATTGCTTGATTTTGGATATCTTTAAAGGTATCTTAGTAATTGAGGTTCTTAGCACAATGTTTTCTTGATGTTCATTGTGGTGTGTCAATGCAGTCGTTTTGGTAAATTTGTGGAAATCCAATTTGACAAGAGTGGGAGAATATCTGGGGCTGCTATCAGAACTTATCTACTTGAAAGATCTCGTGTTTGTCAAATTTCAGATCCAGAAAGAAACTACCATTGCTTTTACCTTCTTTGTGCTGCACCACCTGAAGTAATTTGCACTCATTTTCCCTTCTCTTTATGTTACTTCATGGGCAGTATATTACTATCACAAGTTGCTTATGTATACAAATGTTAATTCAATAAATTTATTATTGTTATTTTTTTTTAAATTTTTGCAGGAAATTGAGAGATACAAATTGGGAAGCCCAAAATCTTTCCATTATTTAAATCAATCGAATTGTTATGAGTTGGACGGTGTAAATGATTCTCATGAGTATCTTGCAACCCGAAGGGCTATGGATATAGTTGGAATTAGTGACCAAGAACAGGTTCTCTTTCTGTAGTTTCAAGAGTTTGGTTTTATTATTACGTGATGGTCTAAATAATTTCTATGTATGCAATTATTTTCAGGAGGGAATTTTTAGGGTTGTGGCTGCAATTCTTCATCTTGGAAATGTTAATTTTGCCAAGGGACAGGAGATAGATTCCTCAGTTATTAAGGATGAAAAGTCTAGATTCCATCTCAGTTTTACTTCAGAACTTCTCAGGTATATATTCTGCACTTTTCCAAGTTTGAATAATTGCCCGTATCTTGATCTGCTGGTTATTTATTGTATCTCTAACTAATCTTGATAATGCATAGGTGTGATGCAAAGAGCTTGGAAGATGCCTTAATTAAACGTGTAATGGTTACACCAGAAGAAATTATCACAAGGACTCTTGACCCTGAAAATGCAGTTTCTAGCAGGGATGCTTTGGCGAAGACGATATATTCTCGCTTGTTTGACTGGTAAAAGCTCAGTAAACCATGTTTCTTTCCCATGGCTCCCAAATAGTTGGATGTTCAATGTTTTATTCATCAAGTTAGATAAGAATTTACTAATGACTTTTACATTTATTGTGCACAGGCTTGTGGATAAAATTAATGTTTCAATTGGACAGGATTTAAACTCAAAATCAATAATTGGAGTACTTGACATCTATGGTTTTGAAAGCTTTAAGTGCAATAGGTAAGTCATTAACTTGACATGCTAATTGTATCATTTGAGCAAGATGCTTTTCTTTCTTTCTACCCAACAAACTGTTCCAGATTATTATCCAATTGTTTGCTTGGAATTGGCTTTAAACGAAGCCTTTTTAGTGATGCATGAAACACGTTTCCACTTTTCAATGGAAACTGTAGAAGCTTTTCTTTTTGTAAATCTTTGGTAGTTCATTGCCTTTGAATGTGTGTTCAGACTCTTGAATCGAAACCATCACCAATGTTTCCACGGTGTTTGGGATAGTGTTTCACAAAAAACAAATAAACCCAGCATTCCATGTTTAGGATTTTCTTAATGAGGAATTGCTTTGAACAATACTTTCCATCAGGCCTAAGATATCACAAATGCTCATTCCATAACAACTATGCCATGCTACTCCTTTTTCCAAACCAAAAGAAGGAAATAAAGTAATTGTGCTTGAAATATGACTTACTGCTTCTCTGCTTGTGTATGCTCTCCTAAAACAGTTTTGAGCAGTTCTGCATCAATTTCACAAATGAAAAACTACAGCAACATTTCAATCAGGTTATCTTTCTTAATCAACGAGTTTAGCTTGCTCTTTTGACAACAGATTAATATTGATTTGTTATTTTCCAATTGTATGTTTGTAGCATGTGTTTAAAATGGAGCAGGAAGAGTACACCAAAGAGGAGATAAACTGGAGCTACATTGAGTTTGTTGATAACCAGGATGTATTGGACCTAATTGAGAAGGTTTTTAGCTTCTCAATTGTACACCTTTTCAATTCTAGGATTTGATGTTTCATCATCTTTCACCGTTTTCAGAGTATTTATCTAGTGATGGTGAAGAAATGAGCCTATTTAATTTATTGCTATTGTGTCTTGTAATTCACATGATAAATAAGTCATTTTGTTCTCTTACAGAAACCTGGAGGAATAATTGCGCTTTTAGATGAAGCCTGGTATTCTGCTCTCTTTAATTATTGATTCCATTTTTATTACTGTTATGTTTTTATTAATCAGAAATGGGTTTTTTCCTGTATATTGCTCTTCTTTAGAGGTCATCTTGAAGTCACTACTCATGTTTGTCTAATTGTTGATGCAGCATGTTTCCCAAGTCTACACATGAAACATTTGCGCAAAAATTGTATCAGACATTCAAAAATCATAAACGATTTATCAAACCAAAACTTTCCCGCACTGATTTCACCATATCACACTATGCAGGGGAGGTAAACTAATTATATTTTTTGTTTTATATGTACTTTCAATCTTCTTTTATTGACAGGGGGAGAAGTTCTAGGAATTTTCCTAACTTGTTAAATTTTTCCTGATGTGAAGGTAAATTATCAAGCCAATCAATTTCTGGACAAAAACAAAGATTATGTGGTGGCTGAGCATCAAGCCCTGTTGACTGCTTCAAATTGCCCCTTTGTGGCGGGCCTATTCCCACCACTTCCAGAAGAATCATCGAAGTCATCCAAGTTCTCTTCCATTGGTTCACGCTTTAAGGTAATTTTTTCTTTTTGACTTCAATTCTTTAATTGGTATTTGGTAGGCTTTAAATTATCAGCGTCCTGGTTACTGGTCCTGTTGTCCAAAGTTGACGTGTCAATATGTTGTCGAGTACTTTTGGATTCTTGTGAAAAGATGCTTCTATAAGAAACAATACGTTGCATCTATATATGATGCTTATGCCATGCCTTTTCATATTCTTATTTTTATTATCATGACAATGTTTAATTACCTTCTCCACTTGTGACATTTGTTGCATGGTTTTTTAAATGTTCAATTTTTTGACATCACTTAAAAGCGTGGCCTCCCATTCCATTTTAATAAGTTGGATGTTAGAATTCAGACATGCAGGTCAAGGGCAGTTTTCCCAATATGTGTTTGATTTGGATTGGTGCTAGTGGCACCACATCTTCACTTTCCCACACACATTACTCTGTGAGAGCTTGAAAATTACAACATACTCTTATGGTTGAAAGCAAAAAAATATTGGGTTGACCTCTAATAAAGACCACCCTTGTTACATTTCAGAGAATTTTGGTGTTGACATTTTAAATTTGCTTCACTTTAGAATAGCATCATGAACTGCGAAGTGTTACCAGTCACATTTTAGGTAGCATCTCTATGGTTCTTTTAATAGCCAGTTTCATGTTGCACTCCTATGATTATCTTATGGTTGCTATGTATATATGATGTTATGTCTGCTTTTTCCCAATAGAAAACCCTAATCTCTAGCTTTTGAGCTTGCAACCTTTTCTGTTGTAGTAGTAAAAGACAACATAGCAGGTTTATTGATAGCAAATTCTTGCATTATTTATGAGTTATGTGACTCATTACAAGGATAATGTCACAAATATTGTTTTTTGAATTCCCAGCTACAACTTCAATCTTTGATGGAGACCTTGAGTGCAACTGAACCCCACTACATTCGATGTGTGAAGCCAAATAACATCCTGAAGCCTGCTATTTTTGAGAATTTCAACATCATCCAACAGTTACGATGTGGGGTGAGTATAATATGCTTCAAAGCATTCCTTTCATCTGATCAATCATTAGAAGTTTACATCTTTAAGCTAAATTTCAGAGTTTACCTTTCCAATAAACTGATTATGTTAGCTTCTGATGATTAGGGTGTTCTGGAGGCAATTAGGATTAGCTGCGCTGGATATCCAACCAGGCGAACCTTTTATGAGCTTCTTAATCGTTTTGGATTACTTGCTCCTGAAGTTTTGGAAGGAAAGTAAGTATCATTTCATAATTTCTCTAGGTCATGTGTTAGGATAAAGATTAAGGATTGTGCACCACCAATTTCTTTAGGTTATGTGTTACGATAGATATGTTTTATTTTTTCATGTGGCAGCTCTGATGATAAGGTTGCATGTCAAATGATTCTTGATAAAAAGGGACTGACAGGATACCAGGTGACAATGCCTTTATTTATTTTTTATTTTCTGTTTTACTTTATTTTTCAGATCACTTTATTTTTTTATTTGATTTTGATCTCCAGTTTTTTTGTTGCTTGGACTATTATCGCTGTGATGGTGGGAGTGTTAACTGGAAAAACGTTTCCTTGACTCCTAACTTTTTTTTCTTTATTATGAACTAACACATTTGAAATTGTGTAGTTAATGTGCGAGATTTTCTTCAAATTAGAGGAACAAAACTAAAATAAATTAATTTAAAGTTTATTGAATTTGTTTGTTCATAACCTATACTGTCAGAATTTTCTTTCCTGTGGTTGTTGAACTAATAAAGAGTTTCAATTGTTCATAATCATGCTTTTGATTATTTAGCATTAATAACTGAATCTACAATATTTATGTGATTGTTGGATATTGATCTACATAACTATCCCAAACTCAACTGTACTTTCTCTAGTTGTGTGCTTAGAAAAAGAGATTTTAAAATATTACTATTTGATCCATTTTTCATCTTCTTTTCCTTCATTAATTCATAGCAAGATGGCTACAAGTTCAAAACTACTTAGGGAGACAATATTCTTCTGCACCACTGTTGACGAACATCTTGTCAAATTCCTAAAGGCCTTTCATATAGTGCATATGAAAATTACTTTAGGTCTTTGTCCATGTTTATCACAGTGATTATCTTGATTCACCCTTGGCAGATAGGCAAGTCAAAGGTCTTCTTGAGAGCAGGTCAGATGGCTGAGTTGGATGCTAGGAGAGCAGAAGTGCTTGGCAATGCAGCCAGAACCATTCAACGGCAAATTCACACTTACATTGCCCGCAAGGAGTTCATTTCATTGCGTGAAACTGCTATCAATTTGCAATCTTATTTAAGAGGTAATTTCCTGGACTCTCTTAAATTGCCTTGGTGAGTTTGTTTTTTTCTGTATTTGGAATATCACCAATAAATGCATTTTACAGTTTTATGACACTCTTTAAGTTTATGTACTTTATTTTAATTAAAAAGGAGATGTCTAAAAGAATGCTAGAAATCAGGTTCCCTTTGTCTCGCTTCCTATCAATATTAAAAGCACAGTACTCTCTTTTCGAATTGCCTCCTACTTGTTCTCATCAGAATCTTAATTGGTGGATTTCCCTATAATTGTTACGCTTCCTCTTTTCCAGGTAATGTAGCCCGAAAACTGTATGAGCAATTGAGGCGAGAAGCTGCAGCTTTGAAGGTCGAGAAGAATTTCCGTCTCTACATTGCCAGGAAATCCTATTTGAGAGTGAAGTCATCTGCAATCACATTACAGACAGGCTTAAGGGCAATGACTGCACGAAAAGAATTTAGATTCCGGAAGCAAACTAAAGCGGCCACCATCATTCAGGTATCGTTGTTCTTTTGTAACATAACAATCTCTTTCCATTTTTTGTAGTTATAATTCTTGAATTGTATAATTTTCTCTCTTTTTACTGCTATAGTGAATAACTCTTCAATTTTGAAAAATTGTTTTGGAAAACTGGTTCCTTACAGGCTCATTGGCGTTGCCACCAAGCTCATTCTTATTATAGACATCTTCAGAAGGCAATAATAGTTTCTCAGTGTGGTTGGAGATGCAGAGTTGCAAGAAGAGAGCTCAGAATGCTCAAAATGGTCAGCTTTTAACACCATATAACTTCAGCAATATGCAGATCTGTATAAAGAGCTCGTGCTAAATTTTTGCTTTCGAAATTTATTTAGGCAGCTAGAGAGACCGGGGCACTTAAAGAAGCAAAGGATAAGCTGGAAAAGCGTGTAGAAGAACTTACATGGCGTTTGCAATTGGAAAAGCGATTAAGGGTAATGAAGTTGATTTCTAACCTCACAACTTATTTTGTGCTCACTTTAATGTGATGACTTCAATGCTGATTTTTTATTCTGAACACAGATTGATCTTGAGGAGGCAAAAGCCCAAGAATTTGCCAAGTTGCAGGATGCATTGCATGCCATGCAAGTACAGGTAGAAGAAGCAAAGTCTATGGTTGTTAAAGAACGAGAGGCAGCACGAAAAGCCATTGAAGAAGCACCTCCTGTCATTAAGGGAACGCCTGTCATGGTTCAAGACACAGAAAAAATCAATTCATTGTCAGCTGAAGTTGAAAAGTTGAGGGTATGTATGCTATGTTTTAGCATCACTTTCAGATTCTTTTGGTTTCTGTGTTATGCATTATTGTTTCCTTGCTCCAATGAGCACCATTGTCTGCAGAAATATTGGATTTCTTTTTTTTTGACTGATGTTGAATTTAATCTTCATATGGTGAAATTGTGGAAGTATGCTAGGTAAATGTTTCTGTATATGACATGGAAGGAATATAATATACTTGCAAAGCTATGTGATGATCTCCAACTACAAAATCGAACTTTCAACGTCCCTGCTGTTCTTGATAAAAAATGATAACTGCATAGGTGTGCATGTTTGATTTAGAGTGCAAATGGATTCGGTTTATGATTAGGCTTGAAAGGATCCATGTAGTCGACCCCAACTAGTTTGGGATTGAGGTTTTGTTATTGTTGTTTGGCTTCAAGTGTTGAAATAAGTATGATCAATTTACCCAAAAGTGAAAGAAAAATATTTGATTTGGGTGTTAACTCTTGCTTTGAGGCATTGGGTACTAATCTTTTGAGTAAACTTAATAATTCTTTAGTTTTTATATGTACTTAGTTGTGGTTTATACCTGACAATATGAAACAAGAACAATTGTTGAAGATGCAGGCTGCATCTGATGAAATTTTTTGCTTGTACAGGCACAGTTGCTCTCAGAAACACAAATTGCTGACAATGAAAAACAAGCTTATGTTGTTGCTCAGGCCACAAATGAGCAACTAACCAAGAAGCTTGAAGATGCTGAGAAGAAAGTGGATCAACTCCAAGATTCAGTTCAGAGGTTTGTAACAAGTCTGCTTGTTGAAGTCTTTGGGGTGCTCTTTTTTTTTTTTTTTTTTTGGGGGGGGGGGGGGGGGGTGTTATCAAACATACAAATTGGGTTTTGATGTTACAAAATTGTTGCAACTATTTGCAATTCTGTCCTCTTCTTGCAGATTAGAAGACAAGGTGTCTAATTTAGAATCAGAGAATCAAGTACTTCGTCAACAAGCACTTGCTATATCACCAACTGCCAAAGCTTTAACTGCAAGACCTAAGACAACAATCATCCAGGTAAAGAATGCATGCCCTACCTTTCATTTGGATGAACACTTGCATATTGATGGAAATGTTTTACTTATTGTTGAATCCTGAATGCAGAGGACCCCAGAGAATGGTAATGTTCAAGATGGAGATGTGAAGAAAACAGTGGTATGAATATATGTTGTTGCATCTGGTTCATGCTAATGTAGAAAAAATTCACATGACTCTATACACCATTTTCTGAATGTCTCAGGATTCAATACTTGCCCGACCTAATTCTCGGGAAGCTGAAAATGAGGATAGGCCCCAGAAATCTCTTAACGAGAAACAGCAGGTAAGTAGTCTGTGATGGAGAAGAGTCCTTTTAGCGGGGGAGTTTCTGTAATTTTGCACTTAAGCCTCGTCAGGAATTAGGTTATTAGTCAACCGTAATGTTTTTGGGGACATTTACCTTTTCAAAGTTTTTTGCCTTTTGGATTTATAAGCTCTCTTGCTTTTCATTATAGGTTTCGGATTGTCCTTTCTAATTAAGATTTCTATGAGTCTTGAGTGTTGCAAAATCTACTTAGATAGATGACCTTGGATTTTTTTTTTGTTTTATTGCAAGTTTGTGTTTTATTGGTGGTGAAACTCCATTAAAATTGCTCTTCTTCACAAGAAAGGCCTTACTGAGTTTCAATTCAGCTCTGCTCTGGCCCCAAATCAGCCCTATTCCAGCCCTAGTATTAGCCACTCACATTGATAGGAGTACACTCAATTTTCAAATTCAATTGCCTTCCTACAGTTTTCCTTTTTGGAAATCATGGAGGCATAATTGTGATGGCATAAAGTTATGACTGCTAATTTTTTTTTGGTTCCCAGACATTTTTTTTCTTGCTATGCTTTGTCATGACATGTCATCTTCTGTGGTGCAGGAGAACCAAGACCTCCTTATTAAATGCGTGTCACAAGATTTAGGATTCAGTGGGGGCAAACCTGTTGCTGCTTGTATGATATACAGATGCCTTATTCATTGGAGGTCATTTGAAGTTGAAAGAACAAGTATTTTTGACAGTATCATTCGAACAATAGGTTCAGCAATTGAGGTGATCTAGCCTATATTCTCATTTATGGCATAACATAATATTGTTACATATTAGAATATACACATTCTCATTGACTGTATCTTTAATGGTTCAAAATAAATCAATCTCACATCTTTGCTGAGTCTATGCCCCAGTTTGTTTTTAATCAGTCCCTGGAATCTAGAAATATTAGTTTTGCTTTTATATTCATAGAATATACCTTTTATCATTTGCTTAGGTCCAAGAAAACAATGATGTATTGTCATATTGGTTATCAAATTCATCCACACTATTATTGCTACTACAACGCACCCTAAAAGCAAGTGGAGCAGCAAGCTTAACTCCACAAAGGCGAAGATCAACATCAGCTTCATTGTTTGGAAGGATGTCCCAAGTGAGAACAACTCTCTCTTCTCTATCAATTTTTTTTGGGAAAATACTTTTCATGTGTCTTGCCTTGCAGTTCATAATGAATTTTTTTTTTGAATCTCAATAAAATATTAGGGGCTTCGTGGTTCACCACAAAATGCTGGGTTCTCATTCCTTAATGGTCGGGTGCTTAGTGGACTGGATGAATTGCGACAAGTTGAGGCTAAATATCCTGCTTTGCTTTTCAAACAGCAATTAACAGCTTTCCTTGAAAAGATATATGGGATGATTAGAGATAACTTAAAGAAAGAGATTTCCCCTTTGCTTGGATTGTGTATCCAGGTAATCACTGCATGTTATTTTTCTTAAAATTGTTTGTACTTAAAAGTACGTTATAAAATTGGATATAACTCTTTTAAGTTGTTGTGATTGCATAGCATTCACTATCGCTTTCCCTGGTTGTGTGATCCTGATTTGTTATGGCATCCAGCATGTTTCTTCTCCCTAATCATGTTTGAAATATTAAACGCAGGCTCCCCGGACGTCACGAGCAAGTTTAGTCAAGGGGCGCTCTCAAGCCAATGCTGTAGCTCAACAAGCTCTGATTGCACACTGGCAAAGCATAGTAAAAAGTCTAAATAATTGCCTAAAGACTATGAGAGCCAACTATGTGAGTGGGAAGTTTGTATAACGAAAATGATCAAAAATTTTATTTCCTGTTTAAATTGCATTATCATATTTGTGTTGTCTGTACAGGTTCCCCCATTCGTAGTCAAGAAAGTGTTTACTCAGATATTTTCATTTATCAATGTTCAATTATTTAACAGGTAATTGCAATCAACTCAAATTTGTTATGTAGCTAATTTCCTTTGATGACATGATATTACTAACTAATATTTCAATTACGCAGCCTTCTTTTGCGGCGTGAATGCTGCTCATTCAGCAATGGGGAATATGTAAAAGCAGGGTTAGCTGAGTTGGAACAGTGGTGCCACGATGCAACAGAGGAGGTAACATGTCTTAACAATTGGTAATCCTTCATTCTTCACATCTTTTGGAAGACTAAATTTAGCGTCTCCCCGCCATCCAGTTTGCAGGCTCAGCATGGGATGAATTGAAGCACATTAGACAAGCTGTTGGCTTTCTGGTTGTTTATACATCCTCTCTCTCTCTCTCTCTCTCTCTGTATCAGAGTCAACAACTTTTACTTATTATTTCTTCTCCTTCCATTTGTTTTATTTTGGTTATTCAGGTTATACATCAGAAGCCCAAAAAGACTCTCAAAGAAATAACTAATGATCTTTGCCCGGTGAGTAACACCCCACCCCACCCCACCCCACCCCACCCCGCCTAGTGGCTCTCTCTCAATTTTTTTGTGCTTCTCCTTTCAGGTGCTTAGCATACAGCAGTTATACAGGATCAGCACTATGTACTGGGATGACAAATATGGCACGCATAGTGTATCTTCAGATGCAAGTCAAATTCTTCTCACTTTTAAGTCACTTTCATTTCTATTTTGAGACTTTCTGCAGACACCAACTGATGGAAAAGCAAACATTAAAGGTTTTATGTGCAAGGTTTAGGCACACTTGTGTAATTTGAATCCCCTTCCCCCCTTTTCTTTCTCCCTCCCAATTCCCAAGCGTTAATATGGAATCTGCTGTGGCCCCTTTGTTTTGCATAACTCATGCGAATGGTTTGGTTTCCCTCTGAGCCCCATCCTTTTTGGATGTTTCTTGTTTTTTTCATTAAAATGTCAGTAACTTCAACCACCCAACTTGATACCGAATTTATTCACTTCTTTTACTATGACCAGTCTTTGTTATCCATGCCCCTCATTTTCTTTCACTTACAAAACTAAATATCCAAAGTATCACTGATTAAGATTTCTCCCATATTTAGGTAATTTCAAGCATGAGAGTTATGATGACGGAGGACTCAAACAATGCTTTGAGCAGTTCTTTCTTATTGGACGATGACTCAAGGTAATAAATTTTGGTAACCATACGCCTTTGGCTTTAATTTTGATACGTGTTTTTCCGCAGCTAAACAAAAAACGTCGTTCTCTTGTGCAGCATTCCATTCACAGTGGATGACATTTCGAAGTCAATGCAAAAAGTTGAAGCTTCTGATATTGACCCTCCACCTCTAATCCGTGAAAACTCAGGTTTTTCATTCTTGTTACAACGTGCAGAATGAGATTCCATGATTATATTTTCTTGCTAGCTCAGCTTCGACATCCTGGCACTTCTCCCAAGGGCCGCGCCCCAGAATCTGTGAATAGTAATCTTTTCCCCAGCCGCACTGTAAATTATAGTTCCTTTTCTGGCACTGTCTTGCCATTTCTTATGTTTATTGGTGATTTGTGTGGTAAGATGCATCAGGGGTCAAGTTACTAGTTATCCCTATTGGGATTTATAACGTGTTCTTGTCCCTTGTTCTATGCCCTATTTCAAGCACTGTATTTATTTCTTTTTTATTAGAAAAAGGGGTACCTTATTATTCTTTAGGCCAGTGTGGTGAATTTGTTGATCATAGTGGTGGGCATGCTTTTTTTCTTTGGGCCCAAACTAGTTGTAGTTTGACTGTAATATAATGGATTATATTCTATTCAATTAATGTAAAGATTATCGGCATACGGTCAAGTTTTTTTTTTTAATTAATATAGATGTTTGGGTTAGTTTATGTGTATCTTGATTAATTTCACGAGATCTGAAATTAATGACTATGAAAGTTTTCTGTAATTCTAAGAGAATTTGAACTTATGATCATTAAAAAATAAATTTAAAATCTAATTAGTTGAATTATTTTTCAGAATTTGAGGAGTCCATCCTTCTATCATGGAAGAATCTCTTCAATTATTTAATTAAATGCTTGTCAATTTGTGGGGATGGATGCTAAGATTTTTCATTTTTTCCAATATGCTAGATTGTGAGACTGCTAAATAATTTTTAAACTACACCTTTTAAATAAAGCCCTTGTGTGCGTATTTATGAATACATTCAATCATGATTGTAAATTCATCTATATTTATTTCGAGGGCTAAATTCATTTGTATTGTTAAATCTCATGCATATGCATGCTATCTTAAAAAAAAAAAAAAAAGGTAAAAACTGATTGCAATGAACAAGCCAAAAATAATGTTTTATTTATAAGCATGACGTAGCCAAGAAGACTTTGAGCGTGTTTGACAGTGTGGTTGCGGGTACTTTTCAAATAACTTTTCGTGCCAAAATACATGCTAATGATGTTTTTTTATTTTTTAAAAATTATTTTTGACATCAGCACATCAAAACGATCCAAAACGTACAAACCATATTAAATTTTAGCAAAAACAAAAAATTTCAAATTTTTTGGGAACGTAGCCGCAGCCGCGTTCCCAAACGGTAGCTTTATATAAGGTTTACTTTTGTTGTACTTGTAATAATATATGCATGTTAT
>Ga0325403_1000248_pt1 | contig 33784 bp, 22 predicted proteins | sample PopdelMetagenome_19_FD_205665 | JGI IMG/M metagenome (GOLD analysis project Ga0325403, IMG submission 205665) | Populus deltoides microbial communities from Bellville, Georgia, United States - Xylem-PdKOR-R4 | ecosystem: Host-associated > Plants > Phyllosphere > Stem > Wood/Secondary xylem... | reverse complement strand
TATTCTCAATGTCGAGAATAAAAAAACTAAAAGATTTAACATACTCATGAACTAACCTTTCATGTTTGAGCCTTTTCAATTCCTCTCGCGCAATTCAAGATGTGTTGTTTGGAAGGAACTGCTCTTTTAGTTCTTGTTTAAGACGATCCCACATCTTAATTTTTGGACATTCAACACTTAAGTCCTTTTTGGTTCTTAACCTCCATGAAATTTTAGTATCACCCGTGAGATACATCACAGTGAGATCTACTTGTTCAGCCACGTCGATCCTAGCAACACTAAAATATTGCTCCATGTCCTACAAGAAATTCTCAAGTTCTTTGGAACTTTTTGCCCCATCGAAAGACTTCGATTCAAGCACTTTAGGCTTAGATGTACTTACCCAATAAGAGTGTTTGTTCCTTCCCGTTTTAGAATGACAATAGTCTCTTCAGTAGCTTCCAATTGTTCACTCAATTCTGTCGCAAGAGAAATGTATAAACTTTCATCCTTTTCAGCACTTTCCATAACTTCCTTTAATCAATCAATGATATAGCGTTCTTCACCTTCTTCCTCTTGCCCTATCAAAGTCTTAAGACACACCAACCGTTCCCCAATAACTTCCATGACTTCAAGCTGCATGATCTTAGAACTCGTGCTCTGATACCACTTGTTATAGGGTTAAATTTTTCATCCCAAAATTCAGCCTTACGCGGCAGTCTAGTCCTAACTAGACTAAACCTTACCTCACCTTTTTAACTCGTGTTTGCCTACAACTATGTGTTTCACTCACCCAAAGAGGTTCCTATAATTGCGTTGTCGTAAGCAAATAACAAACACAAGTAAATAAACTTAAAGCACACCGTAAATAAAGGAAAATCTCCCAACATTTATTAATCTCATAAACAAAGGATTACACGATATAAGTGTGTGTTCTATGCACAAAGATTGCATACTACACAACCAAGAGTTTCCAGCTTATTTATAAACAAAGATATGTGAATTACAAGGCATAACTATCATCCCTATTTTTCAGGACATAGCGGGGCACTTTCTTTCTCATGTTCTCCATGAACTTAGTGGCCTATTTTCCAATAAGTATTGAACATTTTCTCCCCCATGTTCCTATGATCTTAGTAGCTTGTAGAGTAACCTTTGATATGCCTTATGTTCAGCCACCTATCCCTCATGATCTTGATGTCCATTACTGCCATAACTAACCCACAATTAACATGTCTAATTGTCAGTCCCAACTGACAGTTTATGCTGTGTTTGCTGCCAGCTTAGAAGGTCCATGATCCAAGACCCACGTCCATCCCAAGTCAGGAACTCAATGACTTGCATGAACTGTTGCACACTACTTGCCAAATTTGTCGCTGTCTATGTAAGGCTACCACTGTCAATCGTTACCAAATTCTAGGCAGTTTGTATTTGTTGGCGTGTTCTCGCGCCTAAAACTCTAATAGTTATCATGTTTACTAGTTGTTTTAGAAATTTATATATAGTATGGATGACTAGTATCCCACGTAACATTTGGTCTTAGGTTCTTAGACATGTTATTGTTAAAAAAAAATTACATGAATGAGAAAATACAATTTTGACTAAAAGATATATTTTTTCTCTCTAGAATTTTAATCATTGTTTTTTTTATGAATATATATTTTAATTATCATATAATTAAATAAATATAATTCCGAGGCCTTGGAATAAAATTCAATTATTATGACACCCATCCTTTTTTATATTGAATTGAAACTAACAATTCTAATGCCACCTAACTAAAAAAAAAAAAAAAACGCATCAGTTCATTATTATAAATTTTCAAGTTTTATTATTACTGAACCGAAATTATATTTAACAAGTAATGAAATTCTAGTCCTAATTAGCAAGCCTAAACTCGAAGGTGCCCTCCCGAAAGCATGGAGATGGAGTTGGATTAGTGTCACGACAACTCTTCATGTAAAATAGCTCATCGAATGGTATAAGGGAATTAAGAAAAAAACAGTTAAGAATTTTTATTTAATTCATTTCGACATATATTTTAAACTAAATAATTGAATTCAATTATGTAGTATAATATTTTATTTCAAATATAAAAATTGTGATAAGTTATTAGCTGAATTTAAAATTAAATTTAATTTTGCAAGTTATTTAGTTACAAAAGAGATATATACATTAAAATATATAAAACCATCAGCATGAGCTTTGTTAATTAAAATTAAAATATATATTAGAACACGTGGAATTTCTTCAAGGAACGAGAGTTCCCTTTTAAGTCGAGCCATGGGCTTTGTTTGGGGAAAGAGGATATAGACCCAAAACCATTGAAGGCCATAAGAAACTGGACTTAGTAAGAGTCGAGGTGAGTTTCCGCGTCAAAAATCAGTGAGCCAGCAGAACACGCCACTCGTCCTTCAATTTCATTCTCTGCCGCTGATGCCACTGCTGCTCGTTTGTTTTCGTTTTAAAAAAAACCAAACAAAAACCAATCCATCCATCTATCTGCCTTGATATCATATTAGATAAGAAAACAAGGGAATTTCGAAAACAGATCGGTGAAAGAAAGGAAAAAAAAAACCAAACCCTAAAAGGGAAGAAAATGAAAAGTCAGCAATTCTGAATGGAAATCAGATTCTCTTTACCCAGATCATCCACTTACACCTCTTTCTGGTTCATCCGCTTCTCTCTCTTCTTCTCTGGAGGCTGATTGATTTTCTTCTTCCTTTTTGTTTCCTGTAAAATAAAAACTGCATTTACATAAATATATATATATATAGAGAGAGAGAGAGAGAGCGCGCGCGCTCGTGGATGGAGGAGAGTCCTGGGACGGCGGCCGATGGTGGCATAGGTCCGATTGTGTGGGTGCGGAGAAGAAACGGGTCGTGGTGGCCCGGTCACATAATGGAGGCGGATGAGCTCGCAGAGTATAATCTAACATCGCCGCGAACAGGGACTCCGGTCAAACTCCTTGGAAGGGATGATGCTAGCGTGTAAGTCTTTCTTGTTAATTTTGTTTGGGGATTGTTGTAATGACAAGAGAAATGATTTGCTCACAAGTAAATAAATAAAATAAAATCTATAAATGAGCTGCTAAATTGTGTTTACTCCGTTTAGATTGGATTGTAGGCAGGTAGGAAATGCCATCAGGTAATCTTTTCTATACACAAATATGAACAAACTCATTCTGTGCAAGCTAATCCTAACATCCCTTTTGCTATTTTTTGCAAAATCTTAAATCATATTGGATTACTTGGGAATAGTTTGATGGAGTCATTCTTCCATAACCTCCCTAGTAGAGTTTCATTCTACGGTTATTGCTTCATTTTAACAGTGGCTTCTAGTTTGATCAAGTCCCCAAATGCCGGAGACTTTTTCCCACCACCTTCCTTATGCATTGATAATCAATATAAGGTTTGCCCAAGTCCATTTCTAACCTCTTGGAATTGTCACATGCTGAACAACATGAAAAGTTATTGTGTGATATACAAATCTTCTAAATGCCTTTTAATGTCTGTCTTGAAATAAAACAAACATGTTGGGTAAACTGTCAAGATCGACTCCCATAAAATAACGCTCTGTGCATAGTCCGTAGAGTCTGCAATCATCTATGATTTTGTTTCTTGAAAACCTAACAAGCATCGCATTTCTTTATGCATGACACTTGTTTGGTCTTTGTTTTGTTAATTTTCTGTGTTCTCTCTTTCTTTTCTATGCAATAATAGCTTATTGAGGTTTAAATATTCTCAAACTTGACGTGATGAAAAGCACGAACAATTGGTTCTTTAAGTTATTGATATTCGACCAAATGTTTTGCTACTCTGTTTCTCCTTTTCCCTACTGGAAGTGTTAAACCAAGAGTTCCTTGCCCTTATTTCAAGTTGTTTTATTTCCCCATCTTTCAATATATCTGTCACCTTCATTCTGATTTTATGTTATTCTGCTTCTTCACAGGGACTGGTACAATTTAGAAAAGTCAAAGCGTGTGAAAGCATTTCGGTGTGCTGAATTTTCTGATTGCATCAAAAGGGCTGAATCTGCCTTGGGCATGCCAATCAAGAAAAGAGAGAAATATGCACGTCGAGAAGATGCAATTCTTCATGCCCTTGAACTTGAAAAGCGACTCTTGATAAAGCAAGGAAAATTGGGTGTTGCCCAGGGCAGCCCAAGAAGCAAATCATTTGGGTCTGTGAAGTCCGAGCTGGGTGCATTTTCAGAAGGCTTAGTAAGTAATATTGGAAAACCTGAGGATGTTAAATGGAACCTACCTTCTAGAGAAGTTGATACAGAGATTCCAGGCAGTCCACTTCCATTGAAAGCTAAGGATGGAGATCAACCAGTTTTAGAAGATCACAGTGAGGAAATGCTGCGGACGAGAGGTTCGCAGGACTTCAGGCTGAGGACTTCTTTAAAGCGAAAACTTTCGCCTTCTGTTGATTTAGATGGTTCTTGGAGGAGACCTATAGCAGACCACAAATATGAGGATCCTCCTAACAGTGCCCCTCTTGTGGAAATAACTGCTCATGCAAACGGTAAAACACTATTTAGATAAATGAAGGTGGTCACAGAAGGGTTGACTGGGGAATATCTAGTCAAGGGATGTGATGTGGCCTGCTTACTTATTTTAGCATTGCAGACTATTGCTAAATTAGAAATTACTCATTTATTGCAATCTGACTGTTTTTGTTTCCATCTTTCAGGATTGGAGAAGATGGGAGATATTTTCCAGGCAAAGAGGAGGGGATGTTCTAACTTGCCTGTTGATTCTAGTGATTCTACAGATGATAAAGAACTTCCTCCAAGCCAGAATAAGATGTCTTCTTCTTGCTTTGAAGACAGGGTGCGTTCCCATGCTGGTTCATCAAATGAAGAGGAGTCGTCCACTGGATCTATGGAAGATATTGAATCTGATTTTTCTGGATCTAATTCATCTGAATCCGTGTCTGATTCTTCTCAGACTGAACCAGATATGGACAAAGAAATGGTTGTTTTTTCAGGTCAAGTATTTATTACTCCGTTCTCATAAATATTGCGATCCTTTTTGGACTTACAAATTGATTGTTTTTGTTTTAAAGGTCAGTTGTTGAAGTCATGGCTCATAATGTCTCTTCTACTTCAGAAGGCACTGTCTTTTATTTTTATCTCACTGGAGTGTATTTATTTACTTGGCTTTCTAGATGTTGCTGTGCCTATAGAAGCTGAACAGGATGTTCTGGGACAGCCTGATGCACCAGCACAACATGCTAGTACATGCAGTGACGAGTCTGATGGATCAATGTCTTCTGATGACATGGATAACCTTTATCATGATGACCTCTTTCTTGCAAACGAAGCAGTGTCCAAATGGCAATTGAAGGGGAAAAGGAACATTCGATATCTTACACAGAAGCCTGTCAACATGGAATATGGAAAAGGTTCTAATGGAGCTTCTCATGGAACCTTTTACAGGATGAAAGGAAGTATCTCTAGCCAAAGGGCATATGGTTCTCATGATGCCAATTTGGGCAGAAAATATATTGGGTCCAAACCGAATTGTCCTGGCAACAGAGGTTATTCTTATTCATCAAGGTTGGCGTCCAGGGATCAAAATAATAATGGTCGTAATATGATAGAATGGGAAGGCATGGGTTTGGAGGATCAACATACTTTTAGGAGGCACTGGGAAGACAGAGGGGAGCACTCTAATCCAATATTTGCTGGCCATCACCATTTTGGGGGAAGGGCAAGATCTATGTTAATAGATGTGGATTTAAAGGTCAAATCAAGCTACCAAAAAGATCGTGTTCCTATTGTTTCCCTTATCAGCAAGTTTGATGGGAAGGCAATAATAGGACATCCGATCTTAATTGAAGCTGTGGAAGATGGTTCATCTGAAACTTATTTCCCTCTGAATGATTATTATAGCAATGAAGCAGTTGACCATGATGAAAGCACTTCTCTTCCACCAGCATGGCGGACTGCAAGAAGGACCAGTTCTAGGGTACCTCGCCCCCATTTATCATCAGTGTTGGGAGTTGATGCTGGTGCTGAGGATATTCCATTTATGGATCAAGAAAGAACAGTTCCGTTTAGGAAATCAAGTGCAGGCAGTTTCAGTTACAAGGCAAACCTGGTGAGGAAGAGTCTTCCCCACATTTCCCGGTCTTCAGCAGACAAGAAGCTCCCGAGAAAACTGCCAAAGAAAGTAAGCTTACCGTCTAATCAAAAAACAAGAACCCTGTCATCAATTGGTATCAAGCAGAATTCTGTTTCTAAGGCAATGCACGATACGAGCAATGGTCAAATGGATGGGCTTATCAAACCTGAGACATCTGCGCCAACTACGGTTGCTTGCATACCTGTCAAATTAGTTTTCAGTAGGTTACTTGAGAAGATCAATAGACCTCCATCAAAAACAGCTATCAAAGTGGTGGTCTTGAACATGGACGGGGATAGGCAACCTTCATAGATAACATGTGTATTGTTATCAATCGCTACTTTGCTCTGTACGTTGTCAGAAATGGCAATGTGAGGACCTTGTCTCTTCAATTAGATGGTGTGGTGTAAAAGAAGAGCTTTTATATACCGATCAGTCGTGGCAACGTTGTGGTTCTGGTATCATTAGTGGCAGCTTTTCCTGGGCACTGGTGTCCTGGAATGGAGGCTTTAGGCACAAAAGAAGAAGATTAGAAATTATCACAGATGATAGAAGCTAGCTTGGAATTCAGATAGATGTGTACATATTTTCTTCTATATAAGGCTATACTTTCAATTTATCTTTTTGAAAGGCGTAGAGAAACTTGCTACGGATCAGATCACTCTGCTTTTGAATCTATGGTTTCATTTTAAAGGTCATTAGATGAGCTGAGAGCCATGGCTCTTGCTTTGGCTATTTTCCTCGAAAAGATGAGAGCCAATTCGCTTAAATTGGAAGGAAATAAAATTACAACTAAACAGTGCTAAGATCCTCCTGGCAAAACCAAGTGATTTAAATAGACTTCTTATTACACATCTCGGTTCTCCTTCAACTACTAACCATCTAACTAGCTACAAATGAATCCTTCTCCCTTTTGTTATTCCATTGTCTGCCATCTGCTTCATTTTATGTCTAGCCATTTCCAATTGTTTCTGCAACACCTAATCCATGTTAGCCCTCCTCCTCCTCCTCCTCCTCCTCCGAATCACCTCTTCTACTATCGCCACTGCTGTTGTAGTTTCCTGTGGGGTCAATTGCCAGCTAGGTGGAGGATATCCATTCAAGGCATAAAAGGGACTCATCTTGGTAGCAAAATAAAAACTAAAATTCTACCACCATTTTTTGATGAGCTTAGGACAATAAATGATGCCACCTGCATTGTCTTACACCTTAAATAGATCTTCAAACACTGATATATCTTCATAGCTTGGCCATCAATTTGAAGGTGATAGGCAGAACTCATTAGCGGCTTAACCCCCACACCTTGAACAACTCCTTCCAATATAAACCTGTGAAAACCTTGTCTTGTAATAGTTACCGGCAAACTATAAAATTTGTAAAAATAATCCATAAATACTTGATCTATCTCCTAAACTATAAATGGTTGTTATAGAGTTATAAAGTATCCTTACTTGGTGAATCCCTCAGCTATAACCATGATTGTATTCTTCTTCCCTAACTTAGGCAATTCTTTTATAAAATCCTTTGTGATATTTCTTCATATTTCTTATGGTATTAGTTGAGATTATAGCGATCTTTCTTTTAAATTTCTCTGTGCCAATTACTGTAATGTTCTTAAATCTCAGAATTTCATTTGCAGAAGTATAATCTGGCCAATTATTTGTATTAATTAGGGGTGTTCCAAACCCGGTTCGGTCGGGGAAAAAAATCTAACCAAACTAGTATTTTAATTTTTGAAAAATTTGACCCGCATCAATCTGAAAATTGGTTCAAATTTGAACCAAAACAGTTTGATTCGTTCTGGGTTAGTTTTTTTTTTTTTGCTTTAAAAACCAAAAAGCTAGAATACATGCTTGTTCAAAAATCATTTGAATAATTTAGTTCAATATCCTCCCACTAATTGCAAACACTTGCTTGCTACAAGGATATGACTCCTCTTTTCTTTAACACAAGAAAGCAGAGTCCAGATTCTATTCCCAAACAAATCTCATTCCTCTAAAATCATGAACACAACAATACCTAAAACTCACTCCTAATGATATGTCCCAACCGTCAACAAATAGCCATCCATCCTCATCTAGCTCTATGCTGCATCTCAAGCATAAAGAATATTCAGAATATCCCTATCATTGCATCATTTTCATGGATTATAAGAGAACAAGGGAGAGAAAAAAATGTCTCATTCAAGGCACAATTAAATGTGACAAGAAATATTACATCTCATTCTTCTTGGAACACAAAACTTTGGAATCTCAACCATGCCATATCTTCAAACAGTGGGTGTTTTTGGTGATGGCGGCAAGTGCTGTTGGCGGCTGCTTTGTGGTTGAGGACAGTCTTGATGAACTGTCGGTGGGAGAAAAACAAGAAAGAGCAGGGGTTGATTGGTTTTTTACCATGAGAAAGGAAGGGGGGGAGAGGGCCAATACATCATTTCATATGATTTACTCCTGTTAGCTACTATAATTCTTAGAAAAGGTTAGGTTTAGAACATCTCACCATGCTAATTATCATTAAACTTTATATTTTTAAAACAAGATTTACAAATATAAAGAATTATATCTTTTTTTTTTAAACTTTTACTATCAAAATTTGATTTGATTATCAACAAGACTTGAAATAATGATATAAAAAAAAGTTGCAATTAAAAACTATTTTATAAATGAGAGAAATCAGACAAGCAAAAATAAATATTATGAAAGGTTTTTTATATGAAAACTAGAAAAAAGAGAGGAAAAACATTAATCGATAATTTTAAAGTGTGGGAAGAGCGTAATATAGCTGGCACAATAAAATATAAACACTTGAAATAAAGTGAGTCTATTGATTTAAGCATATAAATATTGCTCGTCCTTTGCAAAGAAAGTGCAAAGAACTGTGCTTCCCAACCATCTGCTAGTTCAACAGCATGCATCATCGACCACGCTATCTTCGAAATTTGCTTGCGCTAGAGTTTCATTCATCGAAGGAGCACCGACATTAGCTAGCTCTAAACTTACTTTGAACAGTGAAGACAGTCTTGTACATTCTACTACTTCTCGACAAACCTTTCTAACATGCAACCCACAATCTTTCAAAAGCTATTGTTCAAAAGCAAAGCTTATCGTCAGGGCCATATAACGGGAAGAACTGACTACAACTCTGACAGTTGAAAATGAGGTGCTACTCCTCCCTTCTATAATAAACTCGTCAGCAAATCAATTGCTCAAAGGTATACAACTCAATGCCATTATCTTGGCTGATCATGGAATCAACATCTCCATTTTAGTAAATCTCCTCGGGACTATCTTGAATTATCAAACTGTCATCACTGTAGTCTTCATTATATTCATTTTCATCATCATCATTCCTCGTTAAATACTCTTTTATTATTTCTGTCTTAACCACCCTGTTCAGATCGGTGTTTAACACCGCAACGGCAGGTAACAGAACAAATTAAAAACTGATTAATTTTGCGTCCTTCCAAACACAATTCACTAAAGGGGGAACGTACATACCTATTGTAAAACCTCCAGCGCCGCGGGGGCAAAGCCTCTTGTCTTGCATCATTTTAGGGACGACAAAAATATACAAATTCCTTTCAAACCTCAAACAGCCAGATGGCCCCAGTAGAAGATAAAAGAATATTAATATCAGACCTTGATTAATGCAAACAAACTATTAATGCAAGGGGAAAAAAATGACAATTACTAAAATCGAGCAAGTTTTCCATAGTATTCGTCGTCCTGGTGGTTACAACTGCCCAACAATGCTCCATCACCTGGAAGGGAGATCTGACAGGTGACCACTTGGAGAAGGATTCGATGTATTCGACGGATGGGTCCCGTTATCTTGAGAGGATGGGCCACCCCACTTCATCTCCGCATCAGATGGCTCAACCACATGCACTGCACCATCACTCATACCAAGTGCAATCTGATTGGGCTCAGATGGATGAGCAGCTATAACCAAAGGATAGGCAGTGCTGCTGCAACAAATGGTTTTTGTCAAAATACTTAGTCCCTCTGGTTTAAAAAGCCCAACATCACATCCCTATTTTTGTTATTTCCATTTACAACTTAGTCCCTCCATTAAGCAGCTGTTAATAAGGAGCTAGACTGTCACCAATTAGGTCACTAATTGAAAGAAACCTAGGGGCAATTTGGTCATTTTCTAAGAAACTAGCGTTGCTTCGAAAAAATTAACAATCACACGGGCAAGGGACTGGAACAAGAAAGATTAAATTATTATTTACGCAAATTAGATTCATCAATTAGAATATTGGTCCTAAACGCATGTGCTCCCCCACCCTATTAATGAAAATAAAAATAAAAATATAGTAATGAAAAAATAGAAGAAATGAAATGCCCAAGCTCCCATTAACAAAAAATCCAGCTTACCCTGCAGGATGTGAAGGTATATATGCAGAAGGTGCTATTCGGCATCTGATTCTTAAGCTGTCCGCATCAAAAACTCCAACAGCACCATCACAAAAACCCGTATAAACCAAGAAACCATCACTTGAATATATTGCACTTGAAATGGGAGCCGCAAGGGTGTCTTTAGGAGACCACTACAAGATCATACATTAGTGAAAAAATAATTGAGACATCAATAATAAACTGCAAGACTAACCATGTTACATGTATTTGATCACCACCTTTTACGGGTACTGATTACAGAATAACAGAATAGATTCATTACTGCAAACTATCAACTTCCAATCTTTTAAGAAACCTGTAAATGACTCAATGTTTGTCTATTTCATGACTATAGCGAACATAATAAAGAACGTCTATCCCCAAAGTAGGCAATTTTGACATGAATGTCCAATTCTTTCGCAGACAAAAACTAAAAGTCAGGACTTGCAGTCAAAATCAGATTGACACTTGTAAAAAGTTAATTAAACAACGCACAAAATCCAGGTTCTCTAAATCTGACCATAAAAGATATTGACAAGTAATCCCTCCTTCACATCTAATCTACCATGTCCAGTATTCCTTTTTGTTCGTTGCTGAAATGCAATTGCTCACACAATACATGCACACAAGAGAATAAAATGCAATAGCTTCATTAAGAAGAAATAGCATACAATGAGTTGACTTGAAAATGACCAACTAAAGGACTTTAAATAGACCCTTGTATCCTTACAAGTCTGACACACATTCGTAGTGCTAACAGAATTCAAAAGAAAATGCTGGTCATGCTCTAACTAACTAGTGGGATAGCTGGCACACAATTGAATTAACTTCCATAAAGTATCAAGTATCAAGAATATGGTTGTGTGATGAATTTACAAAAGTACAGCAATTTGTTCAATATCTGGGACCAGGGTTAAAACATGAAGTTCATTTTTTTGTTTTTCAGAGGGTTGAGGGGAGAAGGGTGGTAGGTTTTTTTTTTTTTTACTTAGTTTAATATGTATTTGAAATTGTCCCCTAACCTTGAGACTACAGTTGATGGTAGAAGTTGATACGAATAATAAAATAAACAAACCACCTGATTTTATAAATAGGGTACTGACAGAATTTCCTTAGATAGCTATTTATGGACTATCAAAGGCAACTAGGTTTCTAAAGTGGTGGTGCTTATTCCTGTCTTGCCTTCTTTTCTCATTTGACCAATGATCCAACTTCGGATTGGGTTTTGTTCATTAAAAAAAAGGTACTTTGGTGATAAAAGATATATGATGGAAAACTTACTGAGCGCGAACATTCAAGTTTGCTGTCATAGATGGCAATTTGGCTTTCATGGACAACCAACAGATGTGATTGGTCATTATGAAATTGGACTCTAGTTTCGCCTACCAAAGGGGATTGACGACTAGGTGGTGCTTGAATGAACCTCATTTTCTTTTTCTCCCATCCATCAACGCTCCAGACACACAACTGCAACTCAACTCATCAAAGGCAGTATTGATACATAATACATCACATGGAAAAGCTTCAATAAGAACTTCTATTGACAAGAAAAGTGCAAAATGGCTTAAAATCAATATGAGATGACTTTATGAATCCATATTCCAGTTTGGAGTGAGCATCTGCCATATACATCCAATACTTCTATGGAACCAGTGCCAGTAAATTATAATTTATCTAACATTTGCATTGGTTTGTGAAATAGTGAACAATGAATAATGTGATCGCCATGAAAACTTTCCATAAAAGTTTTTGCAAGGTCCATTTCAGGACCATTCTGAATTATCAGAAAGAACATCAATAATGTTGTGACGATGGAAAAGTAGGGAAAAATAAAGGACCAAGTAGACAGTTAGGGCAGTGGGGGATATAATCCAATGAGGACCTCCTAAAAATATCACAAAGAAAGTGAATTGCAAAGCTGCAAAAGGACAAAGTAGCACATTGCCGGTGCATTAAGTGATCCAACTTGACATTCTTCAAGTGTCAGGCCATGAAGGCATCATACAACACACCATGTTTTTGTGTAAATGGCAGTGTAAGGACCTTAAAAAAACTCTCTTAACATCTGATATTCTAGATATAAGGCCCTGTATTTGTAAAGTTCAGTGAAAAAGGATTTTTTTTAAGAGATGCAACATTGATTTGAGAGAAAAAGAAAACTCAATAACGAAACTTCAAAGAGGAAACTTATAACTTAAAGCAAGTTGGAAAGTTCAAGGAAGAAAAACCAAAAGCTTTACAGAGTTTATGGACAAGGAAAGAGCAACAGGCTTGAGATCTTTCAAGGTTATTTATCAGACATGTTAACATACTTAGCAGAATGGGAGAGTGAGTTCCATAGGACAAACTATCCGATTTTTCCTGCTTCAAGCATAAGCTTTCACAGACTCTCCTCAGGATAACATCAAATAACCCAACCCATAAAGATAGCAACGTTATTCAAATGATCCTATTACTCACTGACCTGTGCATCAGCCCCAGAAGACACCAGCACATTTAAACTCTGTGAAAAAGCAAGTCCTGTTATTCGATTCTGGTGGCCCTTGAGTTTAGTTTTGACCTGCAGTCAATTTCAAAAGTCAACTTCGCACCCATAACTAGATGCCTTAAGGAAAACCTTAAGATCGATAAGGGGTAGATACTGCAATAACTTCAACAGTACATATCACATGTTCTTAATTTCCAGAATTCAAGAACAGAACAGAATTCCTCATTATCTTGTTATGGAGCTTTGTTTGATTTACTATCAATGTGAGGTGACAGGAATCAAATCAAAAAAATATAAATAATCCAAAAGGCAGAATCTACAATCATTTGGTAGTAGTATGTGATAGTTTTATTTTTAAGGAATCTTTTCATAAGCATAGATAATTGTGTCCAATTTTTTCTCAGAACTTCCAAATCACAAGGAAGCTAGTTAGGCTGAAAGAATGAGCAAGCATTAGCAAAATCAAAAGACCAGCGCACCCACACACACATGGATGCACGCACATAGAGATCACCTCATCAACTCTGACGTTATATATTTGCACAGTAGAATCCTCCATGCCAATTGCAATAATGTTATTATCTTGAGGATGGAATGCTAAAAAAGTGGCTGCAGGAGGTGGGGACATAAATGTTGTCATGACCTAAGAAGAAAGCTCAAGAGTTTTATTAAGTCATGCCAAACCAAAGTTCCAAATTAAAAATTAAAAATAGAAACAAATATAATAAACTTTAAATCAGAAATCAATTAAGTGCTGTAACAATAGACCTTGAATGTCATCATGTTGAACAAAGAGACCTTCCCACCAGAGGCAGACATGACATAAGAATCATTTTTGGATAGTGCAATGCATGCAGCAGATTCTTCAGCTGGTTTGCTCTCATTTATATCATTAGTCATGGGAGTTCCACTAGGAGGCTGCCACAACTGTGGTGCATTTGATGCAGTAGCCTACAAGATTTCACGCCGAAAATGAAACACAAAAAACAGTCAAAAGAGGCAGAGATTTCACCATTTAAAGACATGAGCCAGACCTTTCCTGTCAGATTTCTTTCACTGCGCTGCCATTTCCACAGCTTGTGGACAGCATTAGAGGCAAGGGCCAATAGAGCCAGCCCTGAGTTAGTATAAATCAGCCGCACAACCTGGAATTACTGACCTGTTATCCTCGATTATTACAGCAAGAGACAGCTATATAAAGCATAACATCATGTATACCCATGTAATAGGAAAAAAACTTCATTGATAGGAAGAAACAGAAATGTGCAATAGAAGTATGAGATATCCTAATCAAAAAGCAGTAAAAAAAGAATGAAACTGAACAATATTCCTTTCAAGTCTGCACATCTGTGAAAGAGACACCTCTGAAACATCTGAGGCGGAGCGCTAAAGTGAAGCTAGGAAAATCAGCCTATCCCGTATCAAATGAAAATACAATCATTCATCATGGAAAATTATAGAGTTTCAATTGTTCCAGACGCACTAAATTACAGAAAATTTGGCACATTGCCATAAAAATTTGCTACCACTTCTTAAAACCCAAAAACATATCAAAGAAATTCCTCCAAACTAAAAGGACAGACCAAGTTTCTCCAAACACAGAAAAGGCTACACCACAATCCAAGTTACTAGGCAAAGCAAAAATAAGTGATTGGGAGTTTCACCACTACTGGCACCCATAGAAAACACTTCAGGAGACAATGCTTTGGGAGGGTCTTCTTATCTGAAACATGTTATCAGTATTAATTTTTTTTAATGATTGACAACCAAAACAAGCTTTTAATGCTATGGGAACCTTATCTTTGCAGAAAAAGTTTGCTAGGGTGAATTGAGGGAACTTGGAGAGTAGTAGCCATGTGCGCTCACATGAATGTCCAAATTAGTTACAAATATAAGGAAAGCTTATTACAATGCATCACAAAACATGCACAATTAGGCATGAGTGTTGCGTATATTGTGTCCCCATCTCCCACTCCCACCCCCACCCCCTCTGACTACTAACTATCAGCTGACTATATTGGTTTGACCCAAAAATACCACCACCATTTGCAACACAAGTGCTCTGCTTCTCCTCTAGTAGTAAGTAAGAGGGTAACAGGTTCAGCTTGCTAGAGGAGGATTTTGACAACAGGAAGGGGTCAACGCATATTGTATAGATCACCATTACCATTTACCAAAAACAAAGCAAGCAATAGATGGACTCACAAGGTTAAGAAATTTATTCAATATTGCTCTTATTTATTGGAAAGAAAATCTCTCCAAACATGGCAAGAATGCTTAACAAGAAGTAACCAATTGTTTGGAACACAAATACCAACTCCCAGTCTTCTATTATGACCCTTCCAAAGTTGTTAATCCAATTTCTCTATTGCATTCAGCTAATCAGCTTTAAATAATCATGCGCAACAATATATTGCTTGTGCATGAACTCAGGCAAATGTGCATGCCTATACCAAAAAAAGAAACATTGGCAACCAAATTTCAACTGCATTATTTTTCATGTCTACAGTTCTAGTAGCTGCAGCTTTATCAGTTGTCTTTTTGGTTTTATATTAGACCACCTGTCCTATTGTTAAAGCAACAAATTGAGAATAGAATTTTTCATGTCTACAGTTCTAGTAGCTGCAGCTTTTCTTCTCTCCTACTTCCTTTCTTCTCCTCCAAATTTCTGCCTGCATCGAATTTAGTTTCCCTCAAGAATAAGTCAATTGTTTACAATGACATCAGGAGGTATTAACATATAATACACTCACATTGTTCCTGTACTTCAACTGCATTATTTATTTATTCTTTCATTTTAGAATATAAAAAGGATTTGCATTTAAAGAGTTAACACTCTCTTCAAGAAAGTACAGTTCTCAGTACCAACTTTGGAAAACAAAAAAAAATTGGTCTAGGAGGAAGAATGCCTTCCCACCACCAAATAGAGAAGTTCATTTTTCGTGCGTAACGTAGAGACAAAAATCATATTGCTGGAAAAAGATTTGGGATTCTGTTGTGAGAAATGATCCACTTCTATTAATAGTTTCAAGAAAACAGAAAAACTGTAGAAAGGAGTTTACTTTTCAAAAGTAAAACTATTTTCTTCAAAATGCAAATTTTCTCTATTTTTTTTCCCTCCCCAATTTGCTAGAAAACCAGAAAACTACTTAAGTTGTTTTCCAAATTCCACGCTTTAGAAAACAACAGTTGAGTTCTGTTTCTTAATCTCCCTGTCCTTTACTTAAAAGGCTCTGGTTCCATATTTTGGAAAACTAATGGTATTAAACATGTTGTATTAGTTTAATATGGATAATTATTTCTAAAATAGAGATGAAAAATAAAAAGCTATTTTTGAAACATACCTACAGTTCTTCATTGATCAATTGTAAAAATATTGCATGTTCTACAGGGTACTAGCTATTATTCTTTCAATTTTTTTTAGACTGAAAATTATATACTACCCTAGCCACCCCTACCCACTTCATATAGAAGCAAATTTCACGAGCTCCCTGATTTTGCAGCAATCCTCTCCTTCGCAGATGAATTACCGGTGATGTTTCTCTCAAATAGGAAAATTTATGCAGTGGAGTTGCACCACAGCCAATGTACTCAAGCTAAACAGGAAGCAGCAATACCATGGAAAATAGCAGTCCAAAAACCATGTAATTCTGAAAGCAATATGGGAATAACAGCTTCAATGATAAAGCAAACACGATGCCGACCACACACACTAAACCATACAAATAAGAGGCAGAAGTCCAGAATGATAAGCAAAAAGAATCTAAGAACCCATGTAATTAAAAATATCTGCTACAACTGGCAAAGTTGCACATGGAAGAAAAACAAAATGCCATGATACATGCATGCATACATAGGTATACATAAATGTGTGTGATTGTGTGTGAACATCTTTTCCCAATTTAAAACTAGTTTGCAGTAAGAAATAAGTTATCAATCATATTGTCTAACTACCTACCTTGCCAGCTACTATGGAGTCAGGCAACCGCAAAGCTTTTAGCTGAGATGAATCTACAATATCACTCTTCCAGCTTTTCAATTTGTCTGTATCATCTGAAATCCTTGGTTTAACATCAACAAGCCTACTGTTGTCCATGCTACCCTGTCATGTTAAACAAAATAAAATTAGAGACCAGGTAGCACTAACAGCATGGAACTGAAAATTGCTTAACTTACAAGATTGCCAATAGAAACTGCAGGCTGGATTCTATCTGAGCGTTCCAGTGATGATGCGAGGCCAGAAGAAACATTTGCCACAGAGCCTAGTGCGTTAACAATCAGTGGCTGCAATAAAAGGTATAAGAAACCTCATTAGCACCGCAAACATGCCACCTGGCAAAGTAAGTATCCAATGCAATGATATAGGAGTATAGAACAAAAACAATACACGGGCATGCTGTGGTTTTCAACTCCAAAAGCCATTTCTCAAAATAATAATAATAATAAGCCACCATCCTCTTTCAAAACAGAAAATTAGGACTTAGCAAGGGATGCTATCATTTGAAAACTCTATGATCACCGGAAGGCATCATATTTATAAGGTTTTCCTTTGTTAAGCGTCATAACACTGAAATTTAAGCGTGAAATTCTCCTTCCCTTCAACCAGTAAACACATTATTGAACTAATATAATGGTTTTCTTGATCCCCAGGCTCTGATTTAACAAGTTATCAGGAACATAACATTTCCTGCTGCAATCTTATTTTATTTTAAAGCACTTTCAGAAAAGTGTCCTTTCCTTTAAGCTACCATTCTTCCAACACAAGATCAAAGCACAAATGATCCATCACCTTTGAAGAACTATACCATTATCAAACAGTCATTTTGTATCTAAGTTATTAGGTTCGCTAATCCAATTTTACTTCAGCATCTAGCACTTGAGCTTTGAATCTTTTCTCTGGAAACAAATTGCAAGAATTGAACAAAACGGTGTAAAAAGAAAATGTGTTGGATGCATCGAGATATTGAACACTTAATATTGATAAATGTAGAACACTTAGAATTAATTGATAACAACATTTCATCAAAATCAAATGGAGCCTGCCCTATTTAAAAGGAAATTCATGATACTCTGGTATAAGGGAATCTAAGGTCCACTGGTAAAAGCACCAAACAGATCTATACGAGTTCATGCACATGACAACCTCACTAATTTCACCCTGCTGACCAAACTTCTGCTCACTAAAGAAATATTAATGCCTTGGCCTTTACAAAGGGTAGTTTTTGTAACCTGATGTCTTTAAGCAGGTTCTCCTTGCATGTGAACAAGTCAAGGATTCTCTTAGTAACTTCTCTTTTTATGATAACAATCTTATTTCTTACCTCAACACAGCATATTGTACAGACCTTACACAGGGTAAAAATAAATAGATCAAACCAAAACATATAACTACCTTAGAGTTGATTGGTTCTGACGGGCTTCGACTTTTATCAATAGCCCTGCTCTCCAACATCCTTATCAAGCGCAATCCATCACTACTGGCTAGAATTTTAATACCATTGTCACTAGTTGTGACTGCCAACAATGAACCTTCCTTGTTAAATCTCAGTCTAGGACTAGCCTGCAAAGAAAACTAACAATGAACTGCAAAACCTTACATTTATACCCCTAAACAATTAGAAAAGGAATGCAGACTAATACTAACAGGCAACCCCCCATCAGCATCAACAGCTGTCAACATGTTTGTATTATCCATATCCCAAAACTTAATTTGAAACTCATCACCAGCAGCTAAGAAGTGGCTCCTTGTTGTGTCAAACTGAACAACATCTAAAGAACGCTTCCTGAAACCCAAATATGTTCGTTTGATAGATCCTTCACTCTCATTCCACTCAACTAGGTGAGATTCACCTTCTTTACTTGTTCCACAAGAGAAGAGCCTGCGAAAATGGAACAGCAATACATCACCCATACCATTTTGAATGCTTATATTCATGTATTCACACCTTGTAAGGGATAATACAAGTAGCATTGAAGGAAAAGATAGTGCCCAAAGCAGGGTTTATGTCAAGCCCAAGACAGTAATCTCTCCCAAAAATAGTCTACTGAAAAACTACTTGAGCTAAAACAAAGGAGGTTAGAGGAAACCTAAACATCACGGACACATGGAATACAAAAAAAAAAAAAAAAATGACTACAGAATCCATAACATAGAATAAAATGTCTAAGGCAAGATAGTTTTGAAACATTGTGCAATGCAATTTTTATTTCTGACAAGACATGATGTAATTTAGGTTAGATTTGGAACTAAAAAAAAATGGTATATGTACTACAATAGACAATGTATAGGCAAGAAAAATAGGAGTGAAAAATCAACTTCTCTAACTTTGAAATATTATTAATCCAAGTTGCTAGGATTTCATACGAGTAACAGATACAAGAGCATGTCAGGAGTTACAGTTGGTTTTTTTTCTAGAATGTCCTGGATCTTTCCATTGGTTTGAAGCGCCCAATAATGTCATTTTTTTAATCTGAGTGTCATTATCTGGCATGAGTATTTTAGACTCTTTAAGTGTTTGTCAAGTCAAATGGGTGTAATACAAGATAGAATTCCAGTTATTAAAGCTATAGGCCTGTTTTTATATTTACAGGGATATCAATGGTAGCCAATGTGATATGTTTGGAAGTGTTTTCAAATTCATCATGTAAAAATGAAAAGAAAAAAAAAGCTGTTTTCATCCAAAAGTAACAAAATGAGGTATTTAAAATAAAACTCGCCATTATAAACTTTTAAACTCATGAAATATTTAAAATATATATATATATATATCTCATAATAGACCATTTACAAAACAAACAAATGAAAATAAATCAATGAAATAGGTAGAAGAAAGAAAATTGCCTCAAGAATGTATCACGAATCCGAGGCATATCCTAAATGTACCCTCATGCATTTGGAACATATCCATACACACCTAATATGTATCGAGTACAACTACTTTTCATTATTTCATTAGGTATACAAGGCAATGATATTTTATCAGGCAAATATAGTTATTACATATGAGCTCAATATAGATATGGACAATATATCTAAAGCATTTGTGCCTCATTGGAGGAGACTGACTTGATGGTCTCGAGAGGGCACTAGTTTAGTCTACACAGGATGTTTCAAGTGTGGGTATTGACAGAGCTGGAGTAAATGTAACCCTAGGGAGGTAGGAGCTCCCTTTCCATCTTTGGGAACAAGTTATACATTGAAAGACTCTTAAGGCTATGCAACATCTTTTCCAGTGTAAAATTGGCTTGGAGCAATGTATATTAACCATATATAGCTCATAGAATCCCACCCCTAAATCAAGGTGTGCTCTCTATGGAGTTTCTTTTCTCTCCTCAGATATAATTTTCAGCCACTGCTCTTATTAATCAAGAGTATCTAAACTGGCCAATTTAGCTAAGTAACAATAAACATGTTTCATGCACTACTAAATGCCATAGGATATTCATAACTGTGTGTGTGTGCGCGCGTGAGCAGGAACTCTATTGAAACATTTGATTATAGACTAAACTACCTATTTTATATTACATTGATTAATTCAACCTTTCAACTGAAACAAGGCCAAGATTAATGATAAAATTACTCTACTTTCCATAAACATTAGTTTCAAAACAAAGGAGAAAAATTGTTCCTGCTGTTTAAGGTGATGTTTGGCACTGCGGTCCAGCTGTATTTTTGAAAAAAAAAAACTTTGCTTCAAATTAATTTTTTTTTGTGTTTCTAGATCGTTTTGATGTGTTGATGTCAAAAATGAATTTTAAAAAATAAAATAAAATAGAACTTTATTTTGATGCATTTCCAAACAAAAAACACTTTGAAAAATAACATCTACCACACTCTCAAACATGCACAAGGAAAAGGGCGGTTACTTCCCCTTTTACCACGTTTTGTTCTCTTTGTGACCTTCATTTAAGTCTTTTCTTTCCCATAATATGAAGAATTCTTTGGTCTCTAATAGATAATTCCATATTGTTTATTCCATATTCAATAAAGAAGGTTTAAAAAAATATGTAAGAATAACATAAATAATAATGATGATAACAACAACAACATGTCATGGAATTTTCTTCATATTTCTTCACATTTTTAGTATATAAAATAGATAATTAATTTATGATTCAAAATCTGAGCAAACTGCAAATTTTGCCAAAACAGCAAAATATCTGATCTCTAAACTATTTCTGTATAAAAAAGGACAGAAATATTAATCAAGAAAACAATTCATATTTTTTAAAAATCCTTTGAATAAAAAAAATAACACTATCATGTTTCTAATGGTGGTAAATATATGTATCTACCAACATTAGGAATATTACATATATATATATATATATATATAAGCTAGTGTGAAAATTAATCGTTTTATTTTCTTATAAATCAATGAAAGCTTATTTTAACTTGAATAATGCATGTGTTAAAATTACTAGTATCCTTGTGAGTGGACATAAATTAAGCACACTGGTAATACAGAAAACAAAGGGCAAAAGCAAAAAGTGAACCATCTTTATGACATGTTTTACCTAGTCCCATCTGCACTATATGCCATCATGGTGCACCAAAGTCCAGGAGCATCATAGTCCACTCTAGATCCCAAAGAATCATATAGCCAAGCTTTAATCTTCCCATCAATTGCTGTTGAAAAAATAAACTGCAAATATAGACCAAGTGAGATGGATTAAAAGGAGACCAAAATGATAAAAACCTCCAAACATGTTTTAAATTTGCACTGATAATTTGACATCACTCTGCTAACAACATACAGCATGGAAGACACTAAATTATTAGTGAGAACCCAATACCCAGCTTCATAAAGGAGTTGTACCTGGATATTTTCTTTGTAATGGGGACACAACGAATACACAGGCGCTTCATGGCCTTCAAATATATATTGTCTGCCTCCTGCTGCAGCATCCCAAACCTGTCATGCAGGAGGCTACCATAAAGAAACCATTCTTCCTAGTGAAAGGAAACTAATTAGCCTCTGATAATTGATACCTTAATCATCTTGTCATCACCACATGTGACAATGCATAGTTGTTTGTTGGGATGAGCAAATGCAATATCATTCACACCACCGACATGGGCATCAATCTAAAAGATAAAATCAGGCAGTCACATGATATAATATCCAGCATGATATAGTATCCAGGATTACTGAACTTACCTCTAAATGCTGCCTCGGTTCTCCAGTTGGATTGTAAGTATATATTTGCACTATATGTTTCGAAAATGCAACACCTATACAAAGAAACAATCACTTAAACAATGCAAACAATGACATACAAAGATGACAACAAAATAAATCATACTCAGGAAGTAGTCAAATTTAAATACAAACCAAGCATTAGTCCATCTGGCCCCCACACACATCGATTTACAGATATTGCAGCATCATTCAACAATGCTGTCTGTTAGCATGAACAAACCATTAGAAAGAAGGATCAGTCCGAAAGAAAAGGAAAACGAAGAACAATCAGTTAAAACTCCAATTCCCAATTATAATTAATTCTCCTGCCAAGCAACACGGTCACCAAAGAGCAATACCAAAAGGCGCACATTGTCACTAAACTTTTGAAGATTAGAGGATTTATGGGTGTTGACATCAACCAAAAGACAGATAAATTAAAAATTAGATCTATTAACATCTCCAATGCAGTTGAAACTCAAACTACCTGCAGTGGCATTGAAGAAGCAGAGATATCCCAAACTTTGAAAGGTTTATGTGCCAACCTTTCCCGGGAGCCAACTTCCCAAAGGCTAATGTCACCAACATTTGTCCCAACTAAAAAATATAATTCGAAAGGTCTGTCAACACACCAATCCTATCAAATGAAACTTAAACCTTTCTTCTTCTTTTTTGTAAACTTGTAACATATGCTCAAAAATTAACCTAGCAGGATGGTTTGATGCTGTGGATGAAAGTCCATGCTCATGACATTGGATCCTTGGTTAAGGGTCCGTACAACAGTTTTGGGAAGGTCATCTTGGGAATAGATATTGGGAGTATGTGCTATACCAGAAAAGGAAACCTGCAATACGAAACCAGATAATTATTACAGTAACAAAATGAAGGCCACTTGTACATTAACATCAACCAAGCATGAAAATTGAACTTGAGGAAGAAAAGAAAAAAAAAGAACTTTCATCTGTCTACACCTCTTCAGATTGGCCAGGGCGCATCCGCTTCATCAAGTGTTCTGAATCAGCTGACTGATAATTCATTCCTGTCATTCCTGTGGGAGTCCTTGGGTGTTTCAAGAAGGCAGCTGCGCAAATCCATGAATGATTATATAGTTTTACCAAGCTAGAAAAAGGTAAGAGCACCACAAACTACATGAGTATTAATAGCTTCACCTGCACTAGAAGGCTGCACAAGAGTAGGGGGGCCCGCTGCCACAGCAGGGTGTGGTAAAGAAGGATTATTGGCCGACATCCAACCAGCAATAGCACCCGGAGTTGGGGAAACAACAGGTTGAAAAGGCTGCATGGTGCAAGTAATTGCAAGGATTATATGAAAGCCCACAAGTGTCACTTAGGGAAGAGCAGATGCAAGAAAGAACTTACGCCATGGGCTCCAATAGGGGGGAATGCCCCAGCCTTAGGAATCGGTCCCACAAGGGGGGTGTTCGAGGGAGGAGGTGGATGAGCCCCATTAGCAGTTGTAGGAGTGCAAGAATGATCAATAAATAGAGTTTTGATGTCAGGGTTTGAACGAGGATTCTTACAAAGTTGATGCTGCCAATTAAGACTGAAAGTTCCAAAAGAAAAATAAGCCTTTGAAAAACAACTTCATGACGAAGAGCTCTAAGAGCAAAAGTAAGAATCTTATACATGCCACTCAGAAACTGTAAAGGCATACCAATATGCAAGTTATCTACATAATACAAATCAGATAACAAAATTTGCCTTTTCCATGTGAAGCTTATAAAAGAATATGCAAGGATAACCTCTGGTTTATTAACGTTCTAAGTCGCGAACTTTTGAAGGGTGGGAAAGTAAGCTTGTCTCGAAACAGCGGGTTTGCTTCAATCAGCTTTTTAAGTTCGACAAGCATGATATTTCGAGCTGATTTTGTGTCCCCGTATTTCGAAAGCTGCTCATTTTGCCTGATAGTCCAGAAAACAAATGTTGATGGTAGAACATCACAACTAACATGAAAAAGATGCAAGAGCAGCTACCTGAAATTATCAAGTGTAAGCAACTGAGTTATTTCCTTGAAAAGTTCTTCATTGAAGGATGCAAAAACCTTCAGGTCCTTAACAAGAATCTCAACAGCCTTTGCCCGATCCTGTCTGATGGCAGGAAATATTAAAATAGTCAAAACATGCATGACAAAATATAAGCAAACTTCAGAGTTCATAACCCCAAGACAAACCAAATCACTAAATTATAACCCCATTGACAGATGTCAGCATTCTCCTTTTATTTTCTATCAAGTGGCTGGTAAGTATTTCTGATTAAAATGAAGCGCACAAACAAGAGAATTAAGGGGGCAAATATTCAAAACTCACCTATCAAGAGCCTCCAAATATTTCTGCTTTCTTATTTCAAAGAATATCTTCATAGAGTAACGGTTATCTTCAACCTTCGTGAATCCACATAAATATCGCTCAATCTCATCCCATTCACCAGCCTGAACTTGATCCTCAAAATGTTTCATATTGAAGAAAAAACCAGACTCTTGCTCTAACCTTAAAATCAGCATTTGATGACAACACACAAAAAAAAAACAGAACATTAGCATTCTATTCAAGTTCATGTTCATTATCACCATTCCTAGCTGAGAAGTCAGGAAACAGAATGATGGTACATAGTGGTAAGCAGTGTAAAAGTATTTATGTGGCTTCATGAAGTCAAAATTAATGCAATTTTCTTATAAAATTTAGAACCAGGAAAACCAAACCCCGCCTTCATCTAAGCCAAAGACAAAAATATGATGAAGATTTATTTGTTTTTACGGTATCCATTTAACAAGCATGCACTTTTGATTTTTATAGTCTACCCATGTTTTCTCAGCATCCAAACATAGCATTGAGATGAAACGAAACATCCAAAACAAGAAAAGACTTACTTATGAACAGTTTCCTTGAACTTCTCCTCGTCCAAGAACTGCAAGATCAGAAACACCAGTTCCCTGCTTAAGGAAGACATAGTCCCCGATACCCCTAAACGCTCCAGTGCAGCGATTGAATATTATACTCAAAGGCACCCAAATTTCCCAATATAGCCAATGCAAGTCTCACTATAAAGCCCTAAATACTCATCAGTCTGATGAACTATAAAATACCTAGAAGTGACTTAACAAAAACCCTAAACCCTTGCAAATAAAACCCTAATTCTCAGCTTCTTGTACACAGATCCAGCAAAGTAAGTCAAGCTTGAGATGTGAAACACTAGAGCAAGTTTAAGAAGACTGATTTCGCAATAAATTGTCACAAAATGCAAACTTTATGATTTCCATTTCTGCATCCAGAGAGTCAAGAAGAAAAATAACAGGCTTTACTGTTCACCGTAGCAGAAAATAAGCATTTCTTTCTAAGGTTAGAGGGTTTTCTTATTTATTTCTTTCTCTTGCGCTCTGGCACCGGCACTGGCACCAGCAACAACCTTCACTCACTCTCTCTTGCGCTATGGCACTAGCGTTATCTCTGCTCGCTCGCTGGGGCTATTACAAATGACAACTACACTTAATTCCTTTTTACAATTATATAAGAAAGAAATCCAAAAGAGGAGAAAAAAATTTGCGACTCCCTGCATACATACAGCACTGTCGATTAGAAAGTGTTTTTCTTTGTGATGTTCTTTTTTTTTGAAGTATTTTTTAAAAACTAATTTTTTTATTTTAAATTAATATTTATTTTATGTTTTTAAATTATTTTAATATATTAAAATTAAAAATAATTTTTTAAAAAAAAATATTACTTTAATGTATTTAATAAACAAACTTTGAAAAACAATCATTCCTAAATTTTCAAACATCTTCTAATTCTCTAGACATTTTTTACTTTAAATTTTCTTTTAATTTTATTTCGCTGAAATTTAGTTCTTAGGCTCATGAGATGTAAAAAAAAAATCCTCACCATTAAGTTAATATTTAATTTGGCAATATGGATTTTAATTTTATTATTTAAAACAAATTAAATTTAATACTAAAATAAATAAATAAAAACATCATTTTTTTTCTTTTTTAACCATTCATGATGAGCAGATTTTGAAATTTTAATCCTGAAAGTTTCTTCCTTCTTTCATTTTTTATTCCTTTATTGAATTTTGATATTTTAGTCATGTATTTCATTTATTTTACATTTAAGTCCCTATACTTAAGAGTGTTGTTGAAAAATAGAGGAAAAGGAATCAGCTGGCCAGTTTCTACGAATAAAAAGGTCGAAGAGTGTCATTTAGATAATTTTAAATTTTCATATCACCAAATAAATAGAGATTAAAAAAAATTAATTTAATTTTAAGAATCAAGAAGAAAAATAGCAGGCCTTAGTGTTCACCGTAGCATAAAATAAGCATTTCTTCTTAAGTTTTTGAGGGTTTTCTTCTCTATTTCGTTCTCTTGTGCTCCGGCTCTGGCACCAATAATTACAACAATCTTTGTTTTTAATTATCTAGTAGGTGGTTTAATAATAAAAATTTAGGATTAAAAAGGTTATTTTTTTTGGGTCTTAAGTTCAAGCTCTGTGGTTACTAATATGATAGCCACTGGAGGCTTACATGATCGTTAACTTTAGGGCCCGTGAGATTAGTCAAGGTACACGCAAACTGGCCTGAACACCCACGTTAAATTTTTCTTTTGAAGAATCTTCGCTCTCTCTAAAAACTTGGTCCTAGCTTCTTCTTCTTCTTGTGTTTCCTTTTCTGTATCTTTCTTTATATTAGTACTATTTTGTTGTGTTTGGCACTTTTATGTCTCCTGGAATCCATTCTCTCTCGCTCGCTTGCATTAGTACAAATTATAGCTTCAATTCCATTACAAATAATAAAAAAAGATAAAAAAAAATATATCGTGACTCCCCACATAAAGAACTGCCGTTTAGAGTAATGTTTTCTTTCTTTCTTTCTTTTTAGTCGTCAAGTATTTTCTACTTTAGTTACCTGAGTTTTTTTTTTAATTTTGTCCTTTCATATTGTATTGAATAGAATTTAGATTGATGATTTGTTTTGATTAACTTGCTATGAGCTCTTGCGGTGTTAAAAGACATCTTGACATTGAGCTAATGCTCGATTTGACAAAATAAATCTCAATTTTATTGCTTAAAACAAATTGAAATTGAGGGAATCAAATTTCACATTGAATCAAAAAAGCAGCATCCTTTTCTTTTTTTACTATTCATGAGGCGTGGATTTGAAATTTTAGTCCCAAAGTTTTTGTCTTTCTTCATTTCTAGTCCTTGTCTATTAAGGTTTTGAAATTCCAGTCTAACACTTTATTTGTTTTGTGTTACCATCTCTATTCTTTGTGAATAGAGAGAATGTTGCTTGGGAAATGGTGGAGGAAAGAAAAAATGGTTAGTTGGCTAAATTCTTGGAACAAAGAGGGCTAAATTTGGTGTTAATATGTTCCCTTTAATAAGAGAAGTGTCATTTGGCCAAATTTTGAGAATAAAAAAACAAAATTTGGTTTCAATATGTTCCTCTTAGTGAGAGGAGTGTCATTAAAGTGTTTTTAAACTTACATATAATTGAAAAAAGTAGATCATTAAGAGGAACATTTAATTGATGTCATTTTTAAATTCTTTTCTTTAAAAGTGAAACTAAGTTTTGGTTGAGTTGACCATGTCGTAGGTGGTCTACTAAGTCGACCAGGTCACACCAAGTCAATCCCCACCTAGTTTACTTTGAAACCTGACTTGATCTAAAGTCCAGGTCAACAAGTCACAACATTAACCCATTAAACATGGCTTAATAAAAATGTTAAAAAGTTATCAACGATAATGCATGACAACCAACTAGTGGTACATGTTACATTACGTTTTATTATCATTATCATCATCGTCGTCGTTGTTATCAACATCATCATCATCATCTTTAAAAAAAAAATTATGTAGTGTTTTTACTGTTAATAAAACTAAACTGTGTGGTTTTTTAATTTATATATCATTATTCGAGTTCTCACAATTCACTATAAGTTTCAAATAATAAGTTTTTTTTTTTAATTTGATCATCAAACTTTGATTTTATCCTTTCATGGGTTTTTTTTTTTTGAGTTGATGGGTTTTTTACTCCGCAAATGCTTGAGAAAAAGCTAAAGGTTCTGACAAGGTTTTCATAACTTGATTGGAGGTCAATTTAATGAGATATAATTTTAATTTGTAGCATAAAAATACAATTAAAAAAATATGGATCAAACATAGAAACAAATAAAATCAGCGTGGTACAACAAATTCACATGGAAAAATACAATTTAGTCCACATATTTTTCATTGACTTCTTTTAAGGTCTTTAGTTTTATTATTTTGAGTTTTGGTCCAAAACTTCATTTTGTTCATGTTTAGATAATTGAGTTTAAAAAAGGAGAAATAAAGTCGCTGATAAATAATGGAGGAGAAAGAAAGCATTTGATTGGCCACTTCCTCCTACAATAAAAAAAAGTTGATTTTGGTGTTAATAAATTCTATTTGATAATATGAGTTTTATTAATGTGTTTTTTACCCTTCATCTTGTTGGAAAAAAGTATATTAAGGCTCAACATTTTTTTTATTTAGGTTTATTTAGGTTGATTTTTCATTTTTCACACAATTAAAAGCTGGTTTGAAGTTAGAAACGAGTTTATTGACATATCTAGAATGTTTCTTATATGTTTTTAGATGAAAACAAATATTGAAAATGAGTTTTTTCGATCCTAAAAGTCAGACCTCAACTTTTCAATCACTTAAGGTGTTCAGAATTCTACCAAAGGACCATATATTTGTTTGCTTTAATTTTCTTAATACAAATTGGGTAGGTGACATGTCACCGACCCAATTTAACAAAAAAAAACAGAGAAATATGGGCCAACACCTGACCCACTCTAACTTAGGTGTTTATGATTTTTTTTAAAGTCTTTTTTTAGTTTTTTCTTAAATTTTAATTACAATTTCATTGAGATAAAATAATTGAATTATATTTGTGATGTTATTCCATTAAATACCATTTAGTTCTGAATTTGTTTTTAAATAAGATTATACAAATTTGTTTTTTTTATATTATCTAGCACCCTTTTCAAACAACCTTTCATGATTATTTTTTTTAGATTTTAACCGAAACTAATTTTGATAAAATAATTAAATTTATATTTAAGATATTATTTCATTACTGATATTTAATTTGGAATTTATTTTTGAATAAGATTATAACATTTTTATAATGTTAGAAATTGTTTCATTAATTATTATATGTTAACCTATGAAGAATTTCTTAAAGTTTATGGTTATGAATATTTTATCTGTAACATCCCCATATCCGGGATTAAGCAACAATCTCATGTCAACTGATACACAAAGTAATTAATTTATACATATGTGCAATGTGTTCATATTAAACTGTGCCAAAATTTTAGTGAAAATTTCGGCAGAGTCTCCCCTATATCAGGAAGTCCCAAGTTATTGATATTTAATCTGTTTACACTTCAAATATTTCATATCTCATAACTTAATCACGACCATAATATTTATAACATACATTGAACAACAAATATCATTATAGAGAAATAAATGAGATAAACATGTATACATGGAGACAATTATATGAAATTCAGAGTTAAGATTATCTATTCAAGTTTAAATATTGATTATACAAATTAAGTTATATAAAAGTTGTAATATTACAAAATACAAGGGTATACTCCCTAGAACCTAGAATTACAAAAAAGTGAACATAAGTTAAGATATACTCCTGTCGCATATGCGATGATCCTGAAACAAAATACATATTATTGAAACATGAATATCACAATAAACATAACAACACAAATATCCAACAATTTAAAAAGACAAACATGCATTCATATTTTATTCACTTCTCCTTTCTGGTTTTCATTGGAAACTCTTCCTCATTCAACTACTAAAAACCGTTTCCTCTTCCATTATCAACTTCTATTCAGGATTTTATAAGATCAACCATGATTATTTCCGCTTAACACATTATCGATACCAATTTTATTGGTATCATCATCACCTCGTAGGAGTCGATGCAAGGTAATCCCCTTTCCCGAGATCCTAACATACACTAAATGTATGCTAGCCAATACATGTTGATCCCCTTACCGGGGATCCTAACATACACTAAATGTATGCTAGTCAAAACATGAGGATGCCCTTACCTGAGATCCTAACATACATTAAATATATGCTAGTCCAAACTTGGCAATCCCCTTACCCGGGATCCTAAGATACACTAAATATATGCTAGTCCACGCCCCATATCACACTTCTCATATTTTTGTTGTCAACGATAACTTCATCACTTGACAATTCACACGGCAACCTTTCACCTCAAATACACATACATTCAGAATATTATCCAAAATATCGACATCATTACACAAACTTTCCTCCTTTCATATAATATCCAACATTCGGTAATTCACATTTCACATCAATAACATATTAAATCATGGAATTTAACTATAAAATATAGGTGCGGATCACCTACCTGCAGTATAAACTCTACTCGTGCTCCCCTGCTATTGTTGCTGCACCACTACGGTGGTCCCTCTTGCAATCACAACCTTATCTCATAATTTTTACTCATTCAAGGATACATTTTATAATAACCTTATCAACAAGTAATATGTCTTTCTTTCAATAATTCCTTTTTTTATATTTGGAACTGTTACTCTTTCGAACTGTTACTATTTTGAACTGTTACTCTTTCAAATTGTTACTCTTTCGAACCGTTACTGTTTTGAACTCTTACTCTTTTGAACTGTTACTCTTTTGAATTGTTACTCTTTTAAACCGTTACTCTTTGCAAAGGTCTCATTTCGACCTCCTCTCAGATTTTTAACTCTATCTGAAGTTTTAGGACTCTGTTTCAAGCGAGGTTGGTAGCATTGGAAAGCTAAAATATAGGGTTACAAATCCTCTGAAGGAAGGAGAACTCAGTTCTGCCCTAAAGATAGTCAAAATTGCTCATCAATAGATCAAACTTATTGCCCTATAGGGTCTATCATGACCCAGTCTCGGTTGGTAGCCCATAACTGGAGTTCTATAGCTCTAAATTAAGCAAGACCAATTTTCTTAGTTAGTTAACATCTAAAACTATAATTTCTTTGAGGAACTTGATCCTAATTCCCTTATCCTCTTACTTGAAATCTCACCAAAAGTAAGGAGACGAGCCTATCCAAATTCATCACCCCTTCCATTCACACATAACATTCACAAATTACATTTTCTGGGTAAATTATCATAGTTTCATGCCCCTAATCATATACAACACATGAATTAACTTAATTTTAACATCTATTACTTTTCCCCCAATTCAAGTCTAAAAACCCTAATATATAATTCAACATAAAACATCAATTCATAATTGAATTTGAAATGAATTATAAGATTATGTTTAGAACACCTTACCCGGTAAGAAATAAGGTTTCGATCTTCAACCAATTGAAGATTTTCGACTCCCTTCTTCTTTTTTTCTAATGACAGCCGACCCTCATTCTTCTTTTCTTGTTCAAATTTTCTTGTTAATTCCTTGCCCATAAGTGTTTATTCCATCTATAAACCCTTAATCTTGGATAAGTTCTTGAAATTTTGGTGTTTCTCTCTTGATTTTGTAAGAATGGATACAAAAACTCCCTCTTTTCTTTCCTTTTGGTTGCTGCAGATTTTTGGTGAGGAGAGGAGTATTTATACTATATAATTTTTCTTATTTGTACTTAGGCTCCATTTCCTTTAAGTGTATTATTTTTACCCCCACATCTTTTTCTTCTTATAATCAAGCTATACCTCTTTTCATTTCTTATAACTCCACTCTAGAACTTTTCGTTTAGTTTATTTTATTCATTTAAATCCAACCCTCAATATTACCGGGTTAATTTATAACGTCTCAAATTATTTCGCCTAGTAATTTATATCTAAAAATTTCTGAATTCCTGTTTTTATTTAACCCTATGCATAAATTTCTTCACTTTTATTTTCCATGTAGTTAGTTTGCAATTTAAGCAACCTTTATTTTTCCCGGGGTTTACACTGTCAAATTAAAGTTGAAATCATTATAGTTTTCAAAAATATTTTTTTCATTGTTGTTGTGTTTTTATTTAATGAACTATATTGCTTATGAAAACACATATTTTTGTTCGAACTATGCACAAATACAAGAATACAAAAAGACAATTTTGATAAAAAAAAGTACATTTTTCTTTCATGATTTTATTCGTTTTCGTTTTCATTCTTATGAATTTTTTTTCTCATTGTATGACTAGTTAAAAAACAAATTTCAAAAGGCTATATGTTGTAGGATACATGTAGTATATTATTTATTTTTTTTACATGCCTGTGCGAAAACCATAATTATGTGAACATTTAGGGCATCCCAAAATGTTTTTTCATACTTGTTGAAAACCAAATTGGATTTTTTGCACTTTTATGCTTTAAAAAGCTTATTAGCCATGTTTAGTGGGGTCTCACGATATGTTTTTGCATACTTGTACAAAAACCATACATTTTATGGAATTGGATTTTTTGCAGTTTTGTGCTTTTAAAACCCCCCATCGATCACCTTTAGGCACCTTTTAAGGGCTCAAAGTATGATTTTGCTTGGCGGTGCAAAAACCTTTTATTTAATAAGGTTTTGTTTTTCGTATTTTTGTGCTTTAAAAAGTCTGTTAACCACTTTAGGCACCTTTTGAGGCATAACGATATGATTTACACATTAGTATGAAAACCATAAGTTCTGTGGAATTTGGTTATTCATAATTTTGTGATTTAAAAAGACTACTAACAACCTTTAGGCACCTTTTTGGCCAAACTGACTGTTGTAACCCATTTTTGGATCCCCACAAATATATATATATATATATATAAACTGAACAGTGTCATTTTGACACTGTTCCTCTTCCCGCCTGCTGCTCCCAAAACTTAGAGCCCCACCCCCCTTTAAACAAGAAACAATGACTGCATGCTGCTCCCAAAGCTTAAAGCCCCGCGCCCACTAGCCGACCAACGGCCGCATGCCCTGCTCCCCATGCGCAATGATGCCTTCCCCGCTCCCCCCTTGCCTATAAATACTGCTCTTAGCAGCTGTATTAAGGGAGGATTTTTTGGATGGGAGAGGGTTCTTTTGAAACTGAAAAGGGGGGAGGAGAGAAAGGAGGGGGAGTTTTTTTTTGAAGGAACGAGAGAGAGGGCTGGAAAACTAAAGGAGGGGGAAAGTTTTTTTTGAACAAAAGAGAGGGGAACGGGGAAGAAGCAAAGGAAGAAAGGGGCCAAGCAACGTTGAAACAAGAGGGGGGGTTTTTTTGAGAGGAAGGAGGAGAAGTTCAGTTGTGAACGGGAGAAGAGAAAACAAAGGAGAACAGCTACAGCAACACCAGGAGGAAGAGCAGCAGCGGCAACACCAGGAGCCGCACCAACTCTGCCAACGCCATCATCATCTCCTCCATCCCAGCAGCAGCAGCAGCAATACCAGGAGGAGGAGCAGCTGCAGTAACACGCCAACTGCACCAGCATTACCAAACGCCACCACCATCCTGCCTCAGTTCATCACCTTCTTCCCAACCGGCGCTGCTGCTTGAAGAAAAAGGGAGCGCCTGCCTCACGAGCAGCAGGAGAAGAAGAAGAAAACAGCTGCTATCATTG
>Ga0325403_1000247_pt1 | contig 33795 bp, 26 predicted proteins | sample PopdelMetagenome_19_FD_205665 | JGI IMG/M metagenome (GOLD analysis project Ga0325403, IMG submission 205665) | Populus deltoides microbial communities from Bellville, Georgia, United States - Xylem-PdKOR-R4 | ecosystem: Host-associated > Plants > Phyllosphere > Stem > Wood/Secondary xylem... | reverse complement strand
TAAGTAGTTCAGATGCATCATCGACATAGAAAGACATGACTGAACATCCATATGTCACACTCCCACCTCTGCCCTAACCATGCTGTCATCAGCCAGCTGGTCCATTAACACAATTCTAAAGTCAGCTTGTCAATTATTTTGCTGTGTAGATTCGGTCTCTGTAAACCAAGCTAATGCATGATCCATTGCAATAATCAAGTGCAAAAATAGTTGTGATCAGCATAGCCAGAGAGTCTATATTATAATCAATATCAACCAATCTAGTTGTGTTGTGTGTTTGAGAAATATGAATGGTTTATAAGTTAATATATTTAAAATTTAATTAATAATATTTTATCATCTGTTAAAAGATTATGACACATGAATTGAATCTATCTTGCCGTATGCTTTAATATAATGTTTTATTCCACATGGTTGGTGATGAATACACTAAATTTTACCCCAAAGGAATGCATCCTGTGCTAAACAATTAGTGTTGGGTGGTGCATTGTGTGAACGACAATCACGCAGCAGGTAAAAAAAAAACACTCTTGTTAAGCCGAGCAATTCCCACCTTATCTATTGTTTTTTTTTTTTTTTTTCTTATCCCCTCACGGCGTCCCCTCTCCACTCACGGGTGATTCCAAAGGCGAGCCAACTGGTCAACGGTAGCCCTGGCCAGTAAAAGCTTAACAAGAATTTCAAAATACTCCTTGTTTCTTTTGAAACTTTTCAAACAAGTTTCGGTATTAATGTATTTAAGATTGTGATAATAATTTGAAATAGTTTTTGTTTAGAAATATATTAAAATATTTTTTATTTATTTTTTTAAATTTATTTTTAATATCAGCATATCAAAACGATTTAAAAATATTAAAAAAAAAACATCTTGTTCTTAAACATAGAATCTAATGGTCCTCCCAAACACAGATTCTGAATTAGTCAACTCGACACTTAAATTTTAATTTGTTTTTTAATTAACAACCTGACATTTCAAAATTGCGTCCATTTAGGGATATTTTAACAAATAATAAGACCCTCAGCACATTATCTTCGCAGCGTCTTAACGGGAAAAAAAATGATATATTTTTTTTTGGTTAAGGATAAACTATATAATAACTCTTCAAAGGCATGCATGACACTATCTACAAGGTCGAAGATTTGATATAAATCTTCCAAAGCTCAAGAAAACACAAGACACTTCATTTACACACAACATGAACCTCATTTATACCCAAAACACTCCCCTTAGCAGATAAAAAATGCCCCCAGTGAATTTAAAGTGTGTTGTAAAGGGTGTTGTAAATTAAATAACTTTTACCTGCCAGTTTCGACAAATATCTTCGCAGTTTCGTCCCCATTCTCTGGCTTTTGACCTTCATTTTTTTTAAGCAAAACTGTCACGCACCAAGCTTGGGAGACTAAAAACGGTTTTTCTTATTCATTGTTTTATTATTCAGATATGTTAGTTATTTTTTAAATCTAATTTAAAATTCTCATATTTATCGATGTAATTAGATATAGAATATTACAATATTTTCTTCTTAAATATGGAATGTCTCGTCATTCTACGATTGAAGTCTCCAAGAATATAGGTAAGTCACATATGAGACAAGATTGACTTTACTATTATTTTATCACGCTCCTAGCCAGGAAAATAACTTGTTGCATATATTATCATTATTCATTCATTTCATTTTATTATATTCAATTTTTTTCACAACCCACTAATATTATTATCAAAAAAACACAATAACACATAATAAGATAGTGTTTAATATTATAATAAAGACTATTTTGTATTTGAAAATATATTAAAATAATTTTTAATATCAATATATTAATATATTAAAACGGTACCAAAATACTAATAAAAAATTAATTTCAAATAAAAAAACATAATTGTTAAACAATAATAATAATAAATACTCTAAGTATGAACCGCGCTACTTAGCTTTATGAAAGTGATTGCTTGGACAGACTTTATACTAATTAATTTGTACGAGGCTGACGCATGGTGATTCGTTTTCGTGGCTCCTGCATTCCCTTCCAAAGTACATGGGCAACATAACCATCTGTTCAAAGGAATAAGTAGGTTGCATTTAGTGCTGAAATAAAATTTAAAAAAAAAGGAAAAAACCATTGAGAGATCACAAACCAACTATAGAAATGGAAAAGTAAAAATATTGCCATGAATGCATTTGCACTTTACATACAAATTTGTACTTGTTCTTTATTTATTTTCACATGTGCAATTGTGCGTTGTACAATTCAAACGTGTATCATGTGTTGTTCATTTTTAAACTTAATTGGGCATATGCTCGCCTGGAACCCAACCTCCTTTTCCTCCGAGGGTAGGGCACGATATAGCTCTTAGGCCGAGCCTCTCGTAATGACTTGTACAAGTTCCAGGAAAAACCGGACGGGCATTATAATATAAAAAGAGTAGTATAATGTTACCAATGAAGAATCCGATCACCGGGATTTTCTCATGCCTAACCCCCCCCTGTCAAATAAAGCGGAACAAGGTTCCAAAACAATGTTGACGACGGCTCAGACCTATAATTGAAGCTCTGAGAAGCTTAAAAGATGAGACGAGGAGAAATTACAGAGGAAAAACAAAACAATGTCGAGGAGGGTGGGAAAAAAAAACAAAAAAAAAAGGCCTCGCACGTGTTAATTCCTATCCCTAGGGGTCACGTGCGAGAAATTATACGTGTGTAAAGGAATTCATTCCACGTGTCGGGCAACCCTGGCAGACACCAATGAATACAATCGGCATACGTTGCCGGGTCAGCCTGCTGCTCCGGTGTTAGCATTTTGCCTTGACGGATAGTGTAGACCGAAGTATGTGCGTCTTTTCTGTACTCCGAAAGCTTAGTAATGTTGATAAAATGGACAGGTACTTTCATGGATCCAGTAATGTTGGCTGCAACCGCAAAAAGCCTGCGGTCCGTGCCCAAATTAAATTTCATGCTTACATCCAGAATCGGGGCTGTCTCCTTGGCACATTTTATGCCATCCGGATTCTCCCAGTCCAAGCTCCTGTTCCATTGTCATTCTCTCACATTAGTGTCATTATTGTCTGAGAAAATAAAATGATCAATTGGAAAAATCGAAAAGCAACCATCACACACCCACACACACACATGTATAGTATTTTGTTGGAAACTATATTATATACAGTGCGTTACCAAGCAGATATTAATTAATTAATTAATTATCAATCTGTCAAATCATGATTAGTGATCACAGGGCCTAATTTCAAGTGTGTTTGGTAATGTAGTTGTGGTTGCTTTTCAAATAGCTTTTCGTGTCAAAATATATATTAATGATGTTTTTTTATTTTTTAAAAATCATTTTTGATATCAGTACATTAAAATGATTTGAAAACACTAAAAACATATTAATATGAAGTTAATAAAAAATAAAAAAATTTTATATTTTATCAAAAACACTTTTAAAACGTAAAAACAAACAGATTTTTCAAGTTCCACCCACCGGAAATCACCTAATCAAATAATTTGGTACAGCAAAACACAACAACTGAACTACTGGGCAATTGGAGAAAACATGTAGAGGTTGAATTAAAGTACTTGGTTGGGCCTCCCACGGTCCAAATTGATTAACGAAGAGACATAGTTAAGCAATTTTTCACTTGAAATAAAGAAATGGTTGGGCCTCCCACGGTCCACATACACACACACACACACATGGTGAAGACCTGAGTGTTTCTATTTTTTTGTCCTCAAAATCACAAGACACAGAGAAAACAGTAATGCAATTATGAACAAACAATCATTAAAAACGAAAGCAGCAACACACACAATTAGAAAAAGAGGGCAAATTTATAGTGATTAGCTCTGAAACAAAATTTCAGATACGAGCATTACTTGATATGAAGAGGAGACATGCTGCTGAAGAAGACAGTGGTCCGATTGGTATCCACATTTTTCTCCACCCACTTAGACCATGTAGTCAAAACTCTCCTATACGCTACTGGCCGTTCGATCTCATCATACTCGGTGGATCCTTCATCAAACGAGCCACGTCTGTCCCATCATCAAATAACAAATAGATCAACCTCTTGCATGATTTTGAGTTAAAACACCTAGTTAGTGCGCAAGTAACTTACAGAACTTTCATTTTGAAAGTGTTCATCCACCAAATGTATGTGTTAAAAACCAGGTAGTCGACATTCTTCCAATTAACACCATGTTTATCAATTGATTCAGGCATGATTATCCTATTCAAGATGCTGTGCATGTTTGGATCGTCTGAATTTGACTCAACCAGAAATGGGGCCCAATAGAACTCCACTGTCGCATTATAGTCCTACGGGAAAACAAAAAAAAAAAAAAACATCAGAACAATGATTCCATACTATAATATAGTACTATCTCGAGGAAGGTCTACTTTTTTTTTCCTGTTCTTTGTAGGATCGAGTCACGTATGTTCATATGATAAAATAACGCAATGCTTCTCTAGCAAGTTAATAAATAAAGGAATCACGAGTTCGACGGGAAAATAGAAAACCAGATAAAAATGGCACATAGAGTACTGTTACACGATCAATTATATATGGATCAATTGTTGTTAAATTTGGTAGCTCCGAGACACTATCATTTTCAGCTCACGTAGAAATACAGGTACGAGAGTATTAAAAGCTGTGCAAAACTGCAAATGAAAAGAAATTTGCTTTTCTTGATATGAAAGTAAACTGAAAATTCTACTGGCAACGGGAGCATCTCACTTTTATAAGCACCTTAGAAGATAAAATCGAAATGCATTATAGACATCTTTAATAACACCAGGCACGATGAGTTAATCTGATCCACACTGTAAAGCATACAAAGCAGGGGAGAGTACCTCGATTCTGAACACAGCTAAAGATCCAGTCTTGTTCAGACTCTTCCTTCCAGGAGGGATTAGAGATTGAACAAAGCAAACCATTGATTCCCATTGATTCCTATTCAATGAATCCCCAACAAACATAAGCCTCTTATTCCTTAACTTGTTTAGCAGTAGCCTTGGCTTGAACCTTGATTAAACGTAGACATAAAAACTACCATCAAACAGATGAACCAAAATCAATAAAAACCCATAAAGAAAGATTCAAGAATTGGTCAATTATGTGCTTACTTCGGCAAAGAACAATCTCTAGGTTGCCATTTCCAATTCTGATACAAAGAATCCTTTCTTCCATTCCTCATGCAAGTCACCTGTGCTGTAAGGAACTCACATTCATCTTCTTTATACAGAGGACGTGTCTCATTGTCAAAAACCCATTGTCCCGTGAAAAGATCACACTCTTCTGGTGGCAATTCAACGTCTTCATCATCCTCTTCAATGACTGGCAATTCAATCTTTTCCTCGTCCTCTTTTGATTCACTAGACTTCAAGTTGTCAGATTCTTGAACTTCTCCAGGGCCCTGATCAACTTGAGGTTCTTCCAATGAAGTTCTTGAACCAACAGAAGCCGGGAGTTCTTGGTCCTTCTCGAGGGTTTCTTGAACTGGGGTGACTCCTTTTGATGGCTCTTCTTGAGATTTAGGCCATGAAAAGGGGAACTCAGCAATGGATTTCACGTCCTCATTGTACATGAAGACACCGAAGAGAAATACAGAGAACACGACAACAAATACCGAGAGATTGCTGTTCTTCCTGTGCTTCATGGTTACGGTTACCGAGGAGAGGAGAGGTGACTTCCTTCTTGATGGCTGCATGAGAAGAATGGTGAGATGAGAGAAGGGAGAGACATGGAAATATAGAGAGGCATTGAGCTAAATAAGATAGAGACAAATAGAAAGAGAAAGACTTACATTATATTAGTTTCTTTGTTAGATTAATATTGGATTTGGTGAGACGAGTTTTTCTTCAAGTAACTGGTTAAGAAGGCTTTTGGTGGATGGAGAGTTGTCTCTCTCAGTATTTTTTCCTCTTTATGATCCTTTTTGCCAACTACTTTCCTCATCTTGTTCCAAAGAACATAAGAGAGAAAGAAACAAAGAGAAGTGATTTCAAAGTTTGCCTAGTTGGTCTTTGTCTACCAAAAAAATAGGCCAATATGGGAACATAAATGGATTTTAATTATGACAGACCAGATGTTATAGTCTACTAGATCTTGGCATAGATGCTTGAACGTAAATTAAGCTGTTTGAGGCCAATACAACTCTAGAGAGCATAGAATCGAGGACCAACTCAGTAGATCAAGAATTAATAGGGAAATTTATGATGTTGATAAAGAATTACTAGGTTCTGTATTGCTGCCACTGCTAATAATTTACATAAATGGAAATTCTTAAAAAAACTAATTTCTCAATCTTCTTTCCTTGTACAAATGAAAAATGAGATGACGTGAAATGGAGATTTAAAATCCGCAGCTATGTTGGGGCAATATCTTAGCTTATTTTCTGATTATTTAGCGACACAACGGTGGTCCTCTGGTAGCATGCAAAAGGATTAATCCAAACTCTAATGTTTTCTATTATGTGGGGTTACACTAAAAGAGCTTTTAGACAGCAATGTGGAAGCACAGATATCCTTGGATCACCTGAAGATTAGAATAGCAGGCCAAAACGATGATTGTAATGGATTCAGAATACTCAGACAGACATCATTAATAATTGAGGATAGAACGGTTCAGTCTTGTTTAGTTTCCTTTTCTCTTTCTGGAACACCAGCATATTTAGAACAAGAGGACGTTCTTAAAATGCGCAACTTCAATACTAATAATCAAGAAGATGACTGATCAATTAATTATCCACAGCATATGATAAAAATAAATAAATTATATCCACGGTTCTAGCTAGTTAGATTTCTCTTCTTCTACCGCCCCAAGTTAGAATAGTAAGATCCACACCAGATACGATCATAACTAAGTTTGTTCAATCCAAACACCTTCATTTTCTCAGTTTAGAGTCTGTAGATACAACAGTGTGGGAAGATTTCTTGTTAATTTGCAGATCGTGGGACTTTCAGTAGAGTTTTGTTGCGAACTTCTGTATTTCAAAATCATAACGGTGGTCATCTAGTCAGACTTCATCAAATCATGATTCCAAATGTCAACGTTTAAAGTTGGTGCTAGTTAATTATCTTCTATATTTATAAACGCTGAGCTTCTACCCTTCACTTTACCCCCTTGGTGAGCAGGATGCGATCTTTCTTTGTCACCAACAACCACCCTGAGTCAGTTGATGAATTATTAAGGCTCCACTAATGATGATTTTGATCCTGGGGCAAACCAAATTTGAATTATTAGTAACTTTATGTTTGAGAAAAGTAAATGCTAAGGAAACTAGCTACTAGTAGTAAGTACACCAACATCATAAGATCGTGTACTTGCTCACTTTGCTTCTTTTGGGTGGCAAATCCCTTTCTTTCCAGGGCAAGGCAACGGTGATCAAGGTTTGGCACAGAGCTTCAACAAAGGAATTCCTGTGTCAGTTTCTTAGCGACGCGCACACACTTCAAACGAGTTGCATGAACTAGCGAGTAGCGTCCATAATTAAGTAAGAGCTAACGATAACAGAGGATTGATGATTTTTATATGGGGTTTGCCAGAACATATGCATGCATGCATGCATGCATGCATGTATGTATCAATTACATTAGAAATGTCAACTGTGAAGGCAATCAAATAACAGTGGAGGCCGGATTAAAAGTTATTTTAATGTAATTTATACAGTTTTTCTTGAGGCAATTCATGGAACTATATTTGTGCCAATCAACAATTAAAATCCACATTACAAAATTATTACTCTTACTCCCTTTAATTTTTCCATTTCTCCAAAAGCTTATCGTTTAAAAATTTAACTTGACTTTTTTGAAGGAATATAAGATGATTCTTTAAGAAATAAATAATTCTACCCGTACGTGTCCATTAATTCTAGTTATAGACTAGTTACTTGCCCCGCATTAGATAAGTTTCTTGGCAAAAATAAATCTTTTCAAATGTGTTTTTTTATAAAAAAAAGTTAATTATAAATAAAAAAAATATATACATGCATTTAATTAAAAACATCAAGAATCATTTATGCTAAAAAATACAAAAGCCAAATATTAACGTGTTTATTCAACTTACCTCACTGCAGGTTGAATTATTTTTTTTAACACATAAGAATTAATGTGTAGGTATTATTGACATGTTTTTTGACATTGAGTAAAAAATATAATCATAAATCAAAAGATCGACACTTATATATAATAAATGTATAGTAAAAATCATGTACGTTGATAAAAACATAAAAGATATCAAACTAATTTTTAGCTTAGCAGAATAATGGAATGATGTTACAATTGCTATAGTGGAATGTTATTTCCTTACTCTTCGTATAATAATTTTTTTAAAAAAAATGTAAAGAAAAAAAAATTAAAAACAAATTACAGAAGAATAAAGATAAGAACATAAAGAATTGTACAAATAGGCCATATTGATAAATATTTAAAGTGTAAAAAATAAAAAATAATATTTTTTTCCAAAAAAATGTAAGGATAAAACATTTAAAAAATGAAGATAATAAAAAAAATAATGATAAATAGGCCAAGTGTAGAATGATTAAAATATCAAGTATAAGGAGAAAAAAATATAAAAAAAACTTGTTTTTTTAAAAATACATAATTTTTCCACCGTTATAGTAAAAAAATAACAAAATCTATAATTTTGTTATTTCTACATGAAAACATTGTTTTGTTTTAATATAAGTATAACTTAAAGAAAAATATTTGTGTAAACTAGATGCAAAATTTTAAATTGATAATAAAAGCCTAGATTTTCAGCTCAAGCTTTTGCAAAGCTATGATATAAATGGATTATTCAAGAAGTTGGTATAAATTGGTTTTTTAAAGTGTTTTTATTTAGAAAAGTATTAAAATAAAATTTTTTTATATTCAAAATTTATTCTTGATATCAATATATTGAAATGATAAAAAATAAAAAAATAATTTTTTTAAAAAAATAAAAAATTTACAAAAATTGTAATTCAACCGAACACCCTTAAAATATGACTTCATCGCGGTTTCATAAGTGAGCCTATTATGAGTTGGGCTCCGGAAACAGGCTGCAGTAAAGGCCCAAATATAGCCTAACTGTACCAGGCCTTTCTTTTTAAGAGGCTAGAAGGCCCAAGGCACTCCCTAAGACATCTGACCTGGCGAAGATAAAATATCACATGCGATGATGCGAGTTGCATAAAAGAAAGTCTCTGAAGATTGTACAAATCACATATTTATCTCCACTTTCCTAAAGCCCAAGCTAATCTGAGACCAGAGGATGCAGCCTTCTCCCTTGTTTTCCTTTGGACGGAACACATATTTATGTGAAAGTGATTTTTCTATAACCAAAAATAATAGAAAAATGAAATGATATCATCTCAACCCAAACAAAACATAAAAACTTTTCAAATGCATGCATGTATCCATGCGTGTGATGCTCAATGCCATGCTCCTCTCTCCATCCTTCCTGTTTCTTGCATTGTTCTGGGAGTTTCGAGGATAATGAATTAGATTGCATTGGCTAGTGTTGAATCTAATCTAACTGGACTCAGTGGCCAAGACTCGAAATGTTATTATTGTTATTGTTATAGATATTAAATTCAGTTTTTGTATATTTTAATTAATTTTATGGATTTTAAAATTAATGATTATGTAACATGTAGTAGCTTTATAGGACAAAATGGGAATCACGGAGAAATGATCAAATTAACCACTGGATCAGGCTTTAGCCGTGGGCCTCCATTTTCCTACGAGGCAAAAATTCGCCTAAGAAAGAAGCAAACAGACGAACCAGTCATCGGCTCCGTGTGACCGTTCATCGTAGTAGGGGAAAAAAAACCGATGAAAATCTTCTGATCGTCATATTAGTACATGATAATTTGAATTCGAAACGAAGAGAGAACAGCTCCCTCGTCGATCCACCATGTTTTCCAAATTCTTTCAAAGAAACACCTCACAACAACAACCACCTCCACCTCAGCAACAACCGCAACCGCAACCGCAACCGCAACCGCAACCGCAACCGCAACCGCAACCACAACCACAACCACAACCACAACCACCACCAACACCAACACCAACACCACCACCCGCGGAGGTATTGATTTCTTTTTTACTTTTACAATAAATCCGGTTGCGAAACAAAATTTTGCTCTGATATAGCAAATTAATCCTTCGATGCTTATATTAACTTCGTTAATCAAAGGAAATGTCATCCATATAATCATAGGAATTCGTGCGCAAATTCAATTTTTAAGCTACTTAGTTTATTGGATAAGTGCTAATTATTGGAATTAACGACTCGGTTTATGCATGCTAATTTAATCAGGTGCAGGATAATGTGTCAAAGGGAGTATTGACACCTAAAGATATAAATCCACGGATTGCTCTTCACTATGGGATCCCTTCTACTGCTTCTATTTTAGCTTTTGATCACATTCAAAGCCTTTTAGCAATTGGAACACTGTGAGTCTCCATTTTTTTTTCTCGAAGTCATAACAATCGGGTATTGCGCGATTACCTTAATTGTTCTAGTTTCTATTAAATAAGTATGTTTGATGCTGTTTTGTGAACTGACAGTTTTGATTTACTGAATGAAATGTCTTGCATTTTCCGTATTTTGAATATCGAGAGATTGGCAGAGAAGCTGGAAAAGTTAAAATGCAGGCATTAGAAGGAATCAATACGAGGTTTCTTACTGATTTTTTACCTCCGGTTCTTTAATTGGTGCAGGGATGGCAGAATAAAAGTGATTGGTGGTAATAACATTGAAGGGCTTCTTGTCTCTCCAAAGCGATCACCCTTTAAATACTTGGAGGTTTGTAAGTTCAAATGTGGAGAGTAAATTGCACCTTTTTGTCCCTTCTTCTCTCCCTGTCGTTTCATTTTGATTGATGCATTCCTAATTCTTTTCTTTGGTAATTTATGATATCAGTTCATATGCATACTTGATTGTTTAAAGCTTAACAGAATACCACATGAATATACATGTGTGTAGACATTTTTTTTCCTTTTCTTCATCAGAATTTCCCCCCATTTCTTTCTCGTACATGCTGATTACTTGTTTCTACATATTTTGTAATTTGGTTATTCAAATATGATAAAAGGGGCATGATTAATAAATTTGTACAAGGTGTTGCCTGCAGTAAGCTTTTTGAATATTTTGATCTTTGGAAACTGGTGATTTTGATATGCTTCAACGAAGCTATTTGCCATCCTTTTTATTTTATTTATCGAATGTCAGAGAATGTCTGATCTTTTTTTGCATCTCTTGACAGTTTCTACAAAATCAAGGTTTCCTAGTCAGCGTGTCAAATGAAAATGAGATTCAGGTATGGTTCCTGTAGCTATGCAAGCTTATGTTGAAATCTGCTCTCGTACTAGGAATCATATAGCTTGTGTATTAATAGGTTATCAATATTGGCAGGTTTGGAATTTAGAGCAAAGACGGATTGCTTCCTCTTTACAATGGGAGTCCAACGTAACTGCATTCTCTATTATTTTTTGCTCAAGTTACATGTATGTTGGAGATGAGTACGGGATGGTGTATGTGTTAAAGTATGATGCTGAAGAAGTTAAACTTGTACCAATGCCATACCATGTTCCTGCAGATGTAGCAGCTGGTAATGATTTCATTTTAAGTTGGGTTTGATAAGGTTTAAGTGAACATTTTCTCTTCAAACCTCTTTTGCATTAGTTTTTTTTATTTACTGCTACTCCATCCCTTGTTGAAGGATCACCTTTTGTTTTAGTTTCTTTTTGGGTAGATGATTATGGTTTAGCACAGTTGCAAAGTGACTGGTGTCGTGTTAATTTGTTTTGCCTTGACCTCCCCCCAAACCCCCCATCCCTTATGTCTCCATCTCTCTTTACTTTATGTGCTTTCACCTATTTATTTCTGTGCTACCATGTGGTGCCAAACGTTTGCTTCATTTTGCAGATGCATCTGGGATGTCATCACCTAAAAATCGCTCTGTTGTAGGAATTCTACCCCAACCTTCTTCTCAAGGAAACAAGTAAGACAAGATTTGCTTAAGTTTCTTCGCTCATGTTTTTTTTCTTTTCTTTCTTAAAAAAATATTGGTTTTCTTCTCATGCATCTCAATATTTTGAGTTGGTGGTTATGATTTATCTACTATGCACCAGCAGCTGACTTCTTTCTATTCATAAAATATAATTCTCTGCTTCTAGAGGCTTGTGGACTGGATACTGGCCTCTGGACCATCTGTAAGGGTTGGTAACTTAGTAATTATGCTTGTGCTTTTATCAACACTAGCACCGGAAAATGTTTCTGAAAATGTAGAATCAGACACTTGCAAATATGGAAAGAGATGGGTATGCTTCGTTAGATTAAATTAATCTTTCTTTCTCTTGAAGTTGTGTGCATGTATCTAACCATACGAGTTTTAGATCCATATAAAATAAGGGAATAGGTGTATTGAAATGCACCTAATTCTTTTATGCTGTTCTCACGCATTTCAAATAATCTGTCTCTTTCCAGAGTGTTGATTGCATATGAGGATGGATTGATTATTATTTGGGATGTCTCTGAAGATAAAGTTGTTCTAGTTAAAGGGAATAAAGATCTTGAATTGAAATGTAAAATAACAGCTGATTCTCACAAAGACACCGGACCTGACCTTTCTGATGATATATCAGACTATCAGCCATTGGAGAAAGAGATAGCTGCCCTCTGTTGGGCATCTACTGATGGGTCAGTTCTTGCCGTGGGTTATGTTGATGGAGATATATTGTTGTGGAACCTATCAAGTACTACTTCTGCTAAAGATATGCATGCTGCAAAATTGTCAAATGATGTTGTTAAGCTGCTGTTATCCACAGGCGACAGAAGACTCCCTGTCATTGTTTTGCATTGGTCTGCACACAGATCGCATAATGACTGTCGTGGCCGTCTATTTGTCTATGGTGGTGATGCAATTGGATCTGAAGAAGCTCTAACGGTGTGCTTTCTAACTAGGATTAATTTCTTACAGTTTAGTTTTTTTCTTTCATATTTGTTTTCTCATACCAATGGATGAAAACCTATCATGATACCCTATCTCACCCAACTGGGGATTTAAGAAACATTTCATCAATGAAGTGAGATAAGAGCTTATTTATTTTCTCCATAGAAAGGAAAAACATAATTGCATAGTATATCATTAATACCTAAAGACATCTGAGATGAGGAAGGGTATTTTTTGACTGAAAGATATCTCTTTTAAAAAAGAAGCTAAAATTGGCTTAGCACTTGATAGTCTCCTTTTTCGCTAGGATGTTAGATTTTTATGTATTATTATATCATATTAGAGTTCACGAGAATTTAGTGACTTAAAATCCATTAATCAGATCAAAAACTGATCTGTCAGTCTTTCTTTTCAATAATTAAGTCTAGATGGTGCCCACTTTGTATTAACACATCTCTATGTTATACAGATTTTGAGCCTTGATTGGTCTTCTGGGATAGAAAGTTTAAAATGCACCGGGCGTGTTGATCTTACTCTTAATGGTTCTTTTGCTGATATGGTTCTTTTACCAAGTGGTGGTGATATGGGAACTTCTAGCACTTTGATATTAACGAATCCAGGACAGCTGAATCTTTATAACAATGCTGGCTTGTCTTCCTCAATATCCCTGCTGGAGAAAAGGAATTATGTTTCTTCTATACAGTACCCTATGGTCATACCTACTATTGAACCACAATTAACTCTGGCAAAACTTGGTCTGGTCTTTGGAGATGGGAAGTTCTCAAAGGCTCTATCTGAGGTATTTTGTAGGTTTTTCTTTCGTTCTTTCTTTTTAATCACAGCTCAGAGGCTATAGATAGATTCCATTTGCTTGACAGGAAAAGGAATTCAAAATCTTCTATGGTTTTCCTTCACTTGTGTGCTTGGCTATTGAGAATATAAATGGTTCCAACCAAAAAATACTTTTCCACAAGAAATGTTTCATTGGAATCCCATTGAACTACCATGGACTATAGGTTCTCTTGGCTCAAATTCTTGCCAGAACATCATTGCCTATTCAAAAAAAAGAAAAAAAATTGTTTCTAGTTTCCTGCAGATCTCACCTTGCTTTTAATAGGGAAAAACATAAAGTTGCTTTATGCTAACTTTTCTAGAAACCAAACATGCCAGTTGTGCTCTTTTTTCAACATCGTTTCACAAGAATCATTTTCCTATAAATCTTTCCAACAACCATGGAGACAAATGAGTTGTTTCAGCTGCAAAACTTTGACCAACTTGTTTTTCAGCCACCATAAATAAAATAAAATGTTTTCTTTCTCATTTGTTTTCTTCTTATTAGGAAATTTCTTCTAGAAAACTTCAATCAACACATTGTCCCAGAAGTACAAATTGGCCATTGACTGGTGGAGTTCCCAGCCAACTTCATGATGCAGAAAAGTATCAGGTTGAGAGATTATATATGGCAGGTTACCAAGATGGAACTGTAAAAATATGGGATGCCACATATCCAACATTTGCGCTCATTTATGTTTTAGGACCTGAGGTTAGTACTTTCACAAATTTGTAAGTTTCATTTTCAAATTCCATAAACATGGCGTCCCTTGTTGAATTAAAATTAATGATCAATAGCCCAAAATTTGAATGATGCGCAGGTCAAAGGTATCAATGTCGCTGATGCTGATGCTAATGCATCAGTATCTGCTTTGGAGTTTTGCTCAGATACCTTAAGTTTAGCTATTGGCAATGAGCGTGGTATGGTAAGAGTTGATTTGTTTTTAGTGCTTCGTTATGACTACTGAGATTTACTGCCTTACTGATTCTATCTCTCTTGGAGAGTATGTAGGTTTGTCTATATAAGCTTGTACGGAGTGCTGATGAGATGACTTTGAAGTTTGTGACGGGAACTGAAAAAGAGGGTAACACCCTATGTATACTTTTTATCTGTATAAAGATATCTCTAATTATTTGTTTCCAAATTTAGTTTAGAAAAATTGCAGAAAGTTCTCAGATGTTTGGGTTTCAGAATTTGGTTGAGGAACTACTAACAATCAGATAATAATTGATAAGCTAGTTTTATGACTCTAGATGGATCTAAAAAGATACAAGTAGCTGGCATTTGTTTTGTATAGCTGATTGCCTGTGGTTCCTTTTTGTCACTCTAAAACTCGTAGTTTGACCTTTAAGTTTCAGAGTTCCATTCTGAAATAAGCTCTTCAAAGTGTAATCAAGTAGTATTTCCCTGATTGTCCTCTTCCACTTGATAGTCATGCCAACATGTTTCTATTTTGTCTGCGACAATCTTTTGTAACAGAACTTGTATTGGAAAAACAGTGCTATCTTTCAATAACATGAAAGAGGCATTCTACACTCTCCTAGTTGCTTAGGAATGGACTTGAGGTATTGACCTTTGGCCAACTATTTTCACCATAATGTAGTTTACAATACTTATAGGACAGCTTATTAAGAATGTCTTCCATTTCTCTGCGAGGATTGAAATTTTTTTTTTGGGGGGGGGGGGTGTTTCATAATTGGAAGATAGACTGATTCTTCTTGCTAATCTAATCAGAACCATCAGCAGTCAGCACAGCTTGGTTGATTAGAAATTGAGCCACCCCTGCTACATATTTCTATTTTAAGTTCAGTTTTATTATTTGAAGAATTCATGGATAATTATGTTTTTTTCTTTCTAAAGATTAAAACAGAGAGTTTTTATTTTATAAAGATTCTTTTTATTGTTCATTACTTTTTAACTTGGTAACTGGTCTTACAACAAACATGTGCTATGCAGTCAGTCATTAAAAAATATGGTGTGGTTTGAGCTTTTATTTCTTTTTATCAGATGGTGGTTTTGGTTTGAATGGGTAGTCTAATGAGTAAAAGTGATAATTGTTCAACTGATGCAGGAGAAATTGGAGAGCCTATTAGTTTTTGGTTTTGTTTTTTGGCAATGATAGCAAAGCTACTTACTTTCATTATGTATCAGCCTACTATGATTGAAGTTCCTTTTCTTTTTTAGTCTATAGTTTAACATTTAATATCTATGCAGTCTACACTCTGGACCAAGGAGATGGACCTCAATGTACAGCTGTATTTTCCTTCCTAAGTTCTCCTATATATGCTCTGCAATTTGCAAATTTTGGAACCAGACTTGCTGTGGGATTTCATTGTTCCCAGGTGGGAATCATTTGCTTAGTTTTTTTTTCTCTTTGTTAATTGGTAATGCTGAATTATCAACCAAATTAGTTTCAAGAGTTGATGTTTCAATTTGATGTTTCAGGTAGCACTGCTCGACACTAGTACATCATCAGTGTTGTTTCTTACTGACAGTCTATCTGGCTCCAATTCACCTATCACTTCTCTGGCTGTGAGATTGTTTTCAGATTCTAGTGACTTAATAAATAATCGAGAGGACACTGAATCCAAAACTATGGAAGATCATGTACGGTTGGAAGTGTTTGTTATGACCAAAGATGCCCATACTGTTGTCATAGATGGCAACACTGGTGGTATTCTCTGCTCCCAATCAATAAAATCTGAAAAGGAACTGACTTCACCATCACTGTATATCATAGGTAAGTATTTTTGACAACTGGGCAGAGGATATATTTAATTGCTGCCTTCGAATTGTATGGATTTCTGAAAACTTTCTCCATGCAGAAGGTGATGACTTGATCTCTGAAATGTCTAGTGGAAAACATGTATCTAATTCATCTCAGAAAAGCGAAGCTAAAAGTGAACCTGTCCCAGATGTTGCTTGCAGTGAAAGTGCTCCACTTAAAGTTGACCACGAGGCCTCTGCCAAAGCTTCCCATTTTAAGCAGAGAGTCGGAAATTTTCTTCTTTTGTTTTGTTGTGAGGATGCATTGGATTTGTACTCTTTGAATGAGGTGCCCTTTTTTGCATCAGTCTTTGGTTTCACCATCTGTACCTCCACTTTCCATTTAGTAAAACTCTCTTATTTTAGGTGGACATTAATCCTATTCGAAAGGTAAATCTCATGAAACCATGCTGTTGGAGTACACGGTTCAAGAAGGATGATAAAGACTGTGGGGTCATTTTACTCTATCAGACTGGAGAGATTGAAATAAGGTAAAGCACTCATTATAGTTCTCTTGTTTAATTGATGTTGCAAATTTTCATTTGCTTTCTCAGGTAACTGTAACTCTTAGTGGAAAATGATCATCAATGAATCTTAGTAAATCATTTATCTCAAGCAATCAGTTTTCATATAGAAGCTAATTTATGTTTGCAGATCTTTACCAGATCTTGAAGTGGTTGGAGAAAGCTCTTTAATGTCAATCCTAAGGTGGAACTTCAAGACTAATATGGAGAAGACAATATGTTCATCTGAAAATGCGCAGATTATTCTGGTTAGATTTATTTATTTATTTTTTTATTGGAACCAGAATTTATTTTCATCATGTTATATTTCCAGCACATGGATTCTGATTTACAATCATCTGAATCGCTTAGTTTTTTTTTACCATCTTCTGAAAATTGAAGAAAGAAAATCTTTCAATTAACTTAAAGTCATAATTCAAAAGTTATCTTTCGTAAATAACTCATGACAAATAATTTGGTTTGGAAGTATGATGGGTGAAAAATGACTTGAAGCCAATTTTTTTGAAGGGAGGAGGTATGAGATGGAATCAGTAAGTTAGAAGTTTAAAATTCTTATTTTTCAACTAAAGAAAATTTTGGAATCAATTATGTAACATTTTTTTTAATTAAGGTAAAAATTATTTCTAACCAAACATATTTATGATTTTTCTTCTGAGTCAAAAGTGAGAAAATAACCTAAATTAATTAGCAAAAGTCATACCAAATGGGACCTTAGATTTGGTAAATCTTACAGGCAAATTTCATTGACTAGTTACATGAAACTTACTGATATGCTGCACTTTTTTCCTATCTGATACATTATGCAGGAATGAAGGGCATCCTCTTCTCCCTTTTCCTCCTTTTATTTTGGCAACAGTTGGTCTAGAGAGAGAGATCTATAAATTTTGGCACCATGGAAAATCCACTGTAAAATTGCTTAAAACATAATTTAGAAGAATATTAGGTGTTTTAAAATGAGATGTATATGAGTTAAGTGCACTGAGATAGATCTTGAAATGACTGGTGAAAAAAGCTACAACCAGATTGAATAGGCAGGGAAGACAGGTTAAGAAGCAGGCACTAAATGATTAGCCTTGGACATAATTCATGTTCTGATTATATTAATATATTGGCCATTTTACTTAATAGGTCTTCATCCAACTTAGACATGATCGTGTGTTTCATACTGGCCCAACAAGAGATGAGTGACAGTTGAAATGAAGCAAGATATCTTGTTTTTTAAAATGAAATATCATGAACCCCACAAATTACAGATTCTTCCAGCCTATAATAAAGACAGAATAGTGTAAGGACTTGGGATAAGTTGAGATTTAGTCAACGGAGCATTGGGATTGACTAGATCATTGCTAGTGCTTGTATAGGTTGCAGGCTCCTGGTATAAGGAGTAAGGAAATGTGGGCTTGAGCAATCAAGTGATAAATGATGCATAACATTCAAACTGATCGGAACAGCTCCTGATAACTAAGACGATGGGAATGATATGAAAATATTTAAGTTGATGGAAGTGTTACATACTGCTGCTCTATTTCATGTTTCCAGATTTTGGGGCAGTACAAGAAACTCGTTTGCTGTTTTTACTTATTGATTCTATATGACTTGCATCTATTCTTACTTTTGACTTCCTTGCCATGATTATTGTACTGCTTTAAAATTCACTTATTTAGAACTTATTAATGATGCATGGTTAGCTATGGAACATAAACTTTAGCTCGCTTTCTGTTAAATGTTGATATATATTTAAGCCCCATAAACCAACTAAAGTTTTGGCATGTAGATATCTAACCTGGATTGATAATTTTTTTTTTATAGGTAAATGGGTGTGAATTCGCTGCTATATCTCTTTTGGCCTGTGAAAATGACTTCAGGTCTCTCTCTCTTCTCCACACTCTTATTTGTGGGTGTGTTGTTTATCTTTTTACCTATGACCTGGAACTTTGATGGGAAAGACAGTTTACAATTTTACAAAAAATTGGTAATTCTAGGATTCCAGAGTCGTTGCCTAGCCTTCATGATAAACTACTTACAGCTGCTGCTGATGCCACTATCAGTTTATCTCCCAATCAGAAGATAACACAGGTTGAAGTTCAATTTCAGGCTTTCTGTTTTTCGCCCAAAACTTTATGATATTGTGTAAATAGTTTCTGTGGTCACAGGGTGCTTCCTCTGGAATTTTAGGTGGTTTGATTAAGGGGTTCCAAGGGAGCATGGCGGAGCACAATGTAGATCTTTTTGAAGTTTGTAAGAATAATTTTGCACGTTTAGAGGGCATATTTTCCAGCCCTCCTTTCTTAAAGCCTTCCATCGACCTTGTGGATGACCAAAAAGTTGTGGAGCTTCGTATAGGTTCTGCATCCCTCTGCTCCAAGAATCTTCCTCTATTTCCTTGTCTGGTCCTTTTCTTGACTGTGCTTCTGTTTGCTGCAGATGACATTGATATTGATGAACCTCTATTTGTCTCATCTTCATCTGAAATGATGAGCAAGAATGATACTAAAGGTACCCCAAATCTTCTACTATGGTAGACTTGCTAATTCATGCTAACCACTCTTTTTTGTTGCTCTGCAGATAGGGGAACAGAAAGGGAAAGATTATTTGAAGGTGCAAGTACTGATTCACAGCCAAAGCTCAAAACAGCTGATGAAATTAAGGCTAAATATAGGAAGGAGGTAATTCAACATGAAAGGTTAAAATGCTGGTGTTTTGTGGATTATATATTTTCTGACATGGTGGTTTGTTGTTTCCAGGATGTCTCTGCTGTAGCTGCACGTGCAAAGGATAAGCTCATACAACGCCAGGAGAAGCTTGAGGTAGTGATGGATTTAATTTTGGTTCCCTTTTATGAACTCGTTGGATGAACTGTCTTCTGGAAGAATTTTTTGTTGCCTTGAAGGCTCCAGATTTTGAAATTATGCCCTCGATATACAGTTATCTGGAAAGCAAGTCATTATATACCAAACTCCAAACTTGGATAAACAATTTAGGCCCCACTTGACCTGACAATTTGACCTCCCCTTAAAGAACCATCCATGAATTGTTCTAGCCCATGTTGCACCTAACCTAATAAAATGATACCTGCAATACAGTTAATTAGTGCCCCACCTTTTGGGAACCATCTGATAATGGCTGCGAGCGTAGCCCAATCTAATGGTATCTTCATATTTGAACTAAATGCTTGAAAAATTCATATGATTGAGGCTAGCATTTGCTTATTTTTGGATATTCTCTCATTTAATGTTAAGAGTATTGTTAATAAATTGATTTGAGGTACCATAGCCAACTTAAATACACGGAACTTTTTTCCCCACATCAAATTGTGTAACTCTGAGGAGTGGATAATACAGTTAAATTTCTGATTAAATAACTGTACTCAAGGTATATTTGGTCTTAATGTCGAAGTTTAATTTCTTGCTTTGACGACATTTAAAGAATTACATCAGAAATGGCTTTAACAAAACGATTAGAAACATGCATTTTGAAACCTAAAAGCAGGCATGAACCTTGCGGATAGAAGCCCAAGGAGACTTATTAAATCACCACCATCAACACACATTCTAATTGTAAATATACACCTTGGATAAATTCTTGTAGTGATTTGCTTTGACCTAGTCTTTTTTTTTCCTTCACGCATATATTATTCATAACAGAGGCTCAGTGAGCGTACAGCCGAGTTGCAGAGTGGGGCTGAAAACTTTGGATCAATGGCTAATGAACTTGCCAAGCAAATGGAGAAACGCAAATGGTGGAACATTTGATCATCTGTTGCCACCAAGTGGTGGTTTGATACATATTCGTCTGGCTTCCCAGAAAGCCCACCATTGCTTCATATCCTTAACGATCCATTAAAGTTTTCGGATGGTACCATCAGCACACCAGTTTTCTTCTTTGCATATCTTGATGACTGGTACTTTGTCGTGTATATCCGTTCGTGTATATTCTGAGTAGTCAAAGCAACTCATCTGCATCTTGTTATTTCTTTTTTCCTTTTTCACACCGGATGTTATTTTCATCTGCATGAATGAGCAGTTTATAAAATAGTATATTATTATATTATTAACCGTTGACATTTGGGCACGGTCTGGGCCCTCTTTGACCATTATGTGTCCACGTTTTCTCCGAGTATCAATAAGCTTCTTTAAAAAAAAAAAAAAAAAAGTTGAGAATGATCGGTGTTCCCGTATTTTATTCGATTAATTTCCTGAGTGTTGCTGGTGCACTCTAGAGCACCTTTGTATGGCTTGCTGAAAATTGAATTGTGGGGGCAAACTCATTGGTCGGAAAGATGTGGTAGTATATTATTTTGAAGGGTGGTCGGTACCCTTGTTAAAATGAATCCATATCTAAGCGATTTTTTTTCTTTGATGGAAAAAAAAAAAGAAAAAAAAATACAATACATTGGCTGATCATACATCTAGTGTAATATCTTATGCCTTCCATATCTACGCATCATGCGTGCTTTATTTTTCTTAAAATCAAGATTTAGGACATCCTTATGACTTGAATTAACTCTATGGCATACCGTCTCTGTAGGAAGTTTGAATGATTTCCCCCCCTTATGTCAACCTAAATCAATCCTTTGGAAGTGTAAAACCAAGAAACTATTGTATGCGCAGTGATGAAATTACTGAAAATAATTTCTATTGCAATAAAAGATTTAATGTTCGCACTCATGACGTGGATGAGGAATTGGTAAAACAATAAAAGATTTGAATATGAATAATTCCTTGCTTGAGTTGATTGAAATTTTGAAATCCTCTCTTTGCTCTTACCAGCTTTCATTACCTAATACCTAAGACGCACGAACAATTTATTTGACCTAAATTGGTCGGAAAAACTGGAACAAACTGAAAAATCTAATGAACACACAAAAGTCATCAAGAAAAACCTTCTAATCGAATAGTGGCCGGTTGGTTGTTGCCGTCCATGTGCCAGAAAATAGCCGTTGCGTGAAGCACATGAGAAAACGAAACATCAAAGAGAGTTCATTTATGTTGAAAAGCTAGTGAAAATGAGAATAAATGAATTGACTCTATAAGATGACGACCTTGACAAAGGTAACTGTATACTATCAACATTCCAGATTTGACCACGTCAGTCTACTTTCTCCTTTCGCACATGTCAGTCTCCATTGTCCACAAAAATAAAAGAAAACCACAGCGGGTCAATATTGAAGTTTTGTTCTCACACGCCACCCCACTGTTTCAGAAGCCCCTGAGTGGCAGCAACAATTACACTACAGGATCTATGATTGGAGGAATTATCGTATTTCATTTTTCATATAAAAATGAGATTTGTAAATAATTTTTATGACAGAAGTTATATTTATGCAATAATTTTTAAAAAAGACTGTCCATCGTTTAATAAAAATCCATTTAACCTAGTTTTTTAACTTTTTGTTTTTTTACGGTAGAAACTGTATTTCATGAAATTTTTATATTTTTTTGGCTTAAAATTATTTATTTTTTATATTTTTAGATTATTGTATACCTATGATAATGTTTAAAATAAAATTTAAAAAATAAAAAATTTTATTTTTATATATTTATGAGAAAAAATACTTTAAAAATAACTATTATTTAATATAAAGTAATACCTTAAACAGTAAACCCCCGCACAGGTGCGTGTGTATATATATACATGGACGCATTTAAACGAGAGGACAAGCTACAAGCAGCACGAGTTGAGATTTGTATAGCTGGCAGTGTGGGAGAGAAGCCCTTTTGTTATCTCTTCATCAACTTTGCAAATTTTGTACCTCTTCTTTTCACCAGGCTTCCATTCATTTTATGTTCTTGTATGAACTGAGATAGCAAGAATTGGATATACTTGCCTTCTCTGCTTCTGGGTCTTCAATGGCTAGCTGGGTTTTATCAGAATGTGGCCTAAGACCCCTTCCTAGAGTTTACCATCAAAGCCGAACTGGCTTAACATCAAAAACTACCAATCTTTTAAAGATTAGACAACCGCCAGTCTCCAAAAGTTACAATCTTGGTTCTTCTTTCAAGGTCTCTAGTTGGTCTAGACAGAGAAACTGGGCATTGAATGTTGCTATTCCGGTTAGTGTTCCAGTAATTGAGGAGGAAGATAAAGAAAGAGAGAGCGTTAAGGGTGTTAATGAACATGAAGGTGAATTTTTCGACCCTAGTGCTCCACCACCTTTCAAATTAGCTGATATAAGAGCTGCTATACCAAAGCATTGTTGGGTTAAAAATCCATGGAGATCTATGAGCTATGTCGTGAGAGATGTTGCTGTGGTTTGTGGATTGGCTGTTGTTGCTGCTTACTTCAACAATTGGGTTGTTTGGCCTCTTTACTGGTTTGCTCAGGGGACCATGTTCTGGGCTCTCTTTGTTCTTGGCCACGATTGGTAAATTCATGTTTTTTCTGTTTCTTGAATTTGAATTTTTATTTTCCGTTTTAATTTGCTTTCAGTATAGAACTTTATGGCCAATTCTTTCCTGAACATTAAAGATCTGCAGCTTTGCTTGTGTTTTAGTTCTGCATTTGCTTTATGTTTCTAATGTGGATGGTGTTTCATTATAAATATGCAGTGGTCATGGGAGCTTCTCAAATAATCCAAAGCTGAATAGTGTAGTGGGTCATCTCCTTCATTCTTCAATCCTTGTTCCTTATCATGGATGGTTAGTTCCTGCAATCCTGCTAAATTCCAAGTATTTCAGTGTCCTGTTTAGTTTTTAATGGAATTTATCTATTTCATACCGTCTGATATGCTTGCGACTTTGATGATCACTACAGGAGAATTAGCCACAGAACCCATCATCAAAACCATGGACATGTTGAGAATGATGAATCGTGGCAACCAGTGAGTTTTTGTGAACAGTGACCTCTTTGTTTCAAGCAATCTGGTTTCTCTGCTTTCAAACTTGGAACTCATTGATGTGTACTCTTTGTTATTGCAGTTGCCTGAGAAAATATACAAGAGTTTGGATAATGTCACAAGAACATTGAGATTCACTTTGCCTTTCCCTATGCTTGCTTACCCCGTTTATCTGGTAAGCCTTTAGCATCTTAGTTAACCAAATCTAAAGATTAACCTTAGGAGAGTTTTTGATAGACTGATAACTGTTACATAATACGGGTTTCAATGACCTTACAGTGGAGTAGAAGTCCAGGAAAGAAGGGCTCTCATTTCCATCCAGACAGTGATTTGTTTGCCCCAAATGAGAGGAAAGATGTTATTACCTCAACTGCCTGCTGGACTGCAATGGCAGCATTGGTTGCTTGTTTATCCTTTGTAATGGGTCCTGTCCAAATGCTTAAACTCTATGGCATTCCCTATTGGGTAGGTTTAGTTCTTGGTTTACCTATCTCTTTACCATTTTTTATAATTTCTACAACTCAATTATTCTTTAGTGCCTATATTCATACGACCGAATTTGCTTATAAATGCAGATTTTTGTCATGTGGTTGGACTTGGTCACTTACTTGCATCACCATGGACATGATGAGAAACTTCCTTGGTATCGTGGAAAGGTTGGAAGATGAATCTCCTTAGCCTTGGTCTTACATTTCTTGTCAATATTCACCAGTCATTTTTCTTCTCCTACCAAATTGTCTATTTTCCCCACTAGATATGAAAGTTAATGGTGTTAAATTTCCTGAACTAATATCTATAGTCTATACTTTCTGGCTGCCAATAGGAATGGAGCTATCTGAGAGGAGGCCTTACAACCCTTGACCGTGACTATGGATGGATTAACAACATCCACCATGATATCGGGACCCATGTGATTCATCATCTCTTCCCTCAAATCCCCCACTACCACTTAATCGAAGCAGTAAGTGAAATTATACTTTGCACTCTGATTTTAAGTGGTCCACTTTCTTCTGGATCTATTGTAATGATTGTTCATTTTGATCTTACAGACAGAAGCAGCTAAGCCTGTACTCGGGAAGTACTACCGAGAACCAAAGAAATCTGGACCTCTTCCGTTTTACTTGCTGGGAATACTTATAAGAAGCATGAAACAAGATCACTATGTTAGTGACGCTGGGGATGTTTTATATTATCAAACAGATCCCAAGCTCTATGGACCAGAGAAAACAGAGTGAAGAAGCCAAATGTTTCGAGGCATCAAGGTGAAGCCAACCAAGCCAAGATTCTTTGTGACCATTCATTTTAACTACTGACAATTTGTCGACAATGTCTTCAGTCACTGGGGACAACCATTCTCCCCCGCATTTTTTTCTCTTTCTTATTTGATAATAGGTGTTAGGTGTCGCGGATGGTTAATCTCAGCCAGTTATGCTGCATACTGACAATTTGTCGACAATGTCTTCAGTCACTAGGGACAACCATTCTCCCCCGCTTTTTTTTCTCTTTCTTATTTGATAATAGGTGTTAGGTGTCGCGGATGGTTAATCTCAGCCAGTTATGCTGCAACATGGACACGGAAAGTTTACTACTATATGATGTATTGTGATAGAAAATCTACATCTTTGGCTTGTTGCCTCCCTCTCTCTCGCCATAATTCATCAAATATATATATATATATATATATAAAGAAGTTTCATGGCATATAAATAAATTCACTCCCAGACATGCTCCTTGTTCCATTATGCACTCACCACCAACTCAGGATTCAGTTAACAGAACCATCAAGTATCCTCCTAATCCTTGACACCTCATTGGAACGAAATATATTTTGCCACATCAACAAATCATTACGCGGGGGGGGGGGGGTGGGGGGGTGCGGGGGTTCTCCTTTCATGGAATCTCATGCACTCCAGTTTCCATCTCTTGAAATCTGAGGCGGCAAAATCACCTTTTCTTTTGATGAACATTGAAGATTCTGAACAATATTTTTGCGGGAGTGATTTCTTGTTAGTTGCTAGTCATTGGTTCAACCAAAATTACATTCGATTTATAGAATTGGTAGAAGATGAGTCTCTTATAATTTCAAGATGAAAAAAAAAAGAGTGGTAAATCCTCTTATCGTGTCTTCAATCCGCGTCAGGAGTTGTAAGAAGGAAAAAAGTCTCATGAAAACTTGTTTGTGCTGGAAACATAGGCGAGTTAATACCAAGGGAAAAAAATCTTACCACAAAATATGCAGAAAACCCCTCTAGATTCCCAATGGTTTTTTGTTAAAAACAATAATAATATTAATAACGTAAAAGTTATTCTTTGGTGTAGAAGAGTAACTTTCTGGGTTTTTTTCTTGACATGGCAATAACTCAGTCGGTAGATTGACTACTTAATGAGGTGTCGAAGATCAATACTAAGACACCAGTAAACTTGAGGCTTATTTGACCTATGCCACATTCACACCGTTCACCTCATATAAATGAACTCCATGGATCTCATAGTAATAATGGCTCAATGCACATCAGATTTCAAGTCAGGCAATCAGAAATGAATTCTTTTTCCTCATGACCAATCAAGACAGTGCAGAACGTCCAGCATCCCTAAACGACACTATTCATGATCGATCCTAATTAATGTCATACAGCCACAAACACCACTACTAACAACACCGTGAGGTTTGAGGATAGAAAGAGCTTCACTGACGTTTTCAGGCTTAATCGCACCCACCAAGAGCCATTCATTCTTCTTTTGATGGGTGGTAATTCAAACTGTGCTCGGTTAAATCCTATGCTACTGCACACAGGATCATAGGTTTATTTTTAAGGAAGAAACCTTAAAGAAGATTGGCAATACAAAAGAGAAAACACTAATGCGACTATGAATTATGTATGCGTGGGTTCATAAAATGAAAACTTCAGGCAAATTGAGAGATCTAGATGCAAATTGAGTTTTTTTTTTTTTGTCTTGTCTTGCAGGTATTTCAGTTCCACAGCTGCTTCTGAAACAAAGTAATTTACCAATTGAACATACAGCACACAATTATTTGTTTCAGTTCAATGACTCCAAAGGCTTAATCATATCCGCTTACTTCGAGATAGTTTCAGCCTAGACCTACATAAAGCATGCATCAGACACGTTTCCAATATCTACTCAGTTCTGCTCGTGATGGCCCGTCGAAAAATATCCAGTTTTCTAATTTTCACATTTTTTTTTAATTTTTATATGCATAGGGGCACTTTGGTATTTTTATACTAAATAATTAATTTTTTATTAAAAAAAATATGTTGGAGTATGTTCATTGTGCTCCAACGATTAGGTGGCGTCCGGTATATTTAGACGGCACATAAGATGTCATCCAATACTAAATGATTAATTTTTAGATTTTGTTGTTGTTGTTAAGAATTGGATTTCATAATTTTTTATTTGTACTGCTTTCAATCTAATGACTTAAGTTATGGTTTTAAAAAAATAATACGATTCAACATCCTTTTTTTTGCTCATTTTATTATATGATGTTATAATTCCATATTATTTTATTTTATTTTTAAAATGATTTTGTGATTATCTTCAATTTCTTTTTAATCAATTTATCTTAATCTAATGACCTGTATTATAGGTTTTGCAAACTTTTTTTAATAGTTTTTTTTTTAAAAAAAGTTGTTTGTGTTGTTTTTGAAGATATTATTTTGATCATCTATTTTTTAGTAAAAATTAAATTTATTTTTAGAAATAAAAAATATTTATTTTTATATAATATTTGCAATATGTTTGGTCCTGCGTAAAATATGTTTTGGTTTTTTTATTTAATTTATTTCGTGTGTGTTTTTTTTTATTATCTTTTATTAATTTTAATAAATTAATTTAATAAATATAACTAGATAAATATTTTATTTTACAGGATTGAACATCTTGATCTACATCCATCTTTTAATGTTTTTAATTTATCTTTAAGTTATTATTGATATTTTTTCTATTTATTTAAATAGATGATTATTGATTTATTTAATATTTTAATAAAAATTTTAATTTATATTTTAATTTTTTATGTAAAAAACACATAAAATAACCGTGTGTTAAATACTAGTCATGTGCTAGATGTCGAGCTAAGAAAATCTGTTCACTTCGTAATAAAACACAGTATCTCTGACAAAATTCAGCGAATTTGGGTTAGGTGGGCTTGAAAGAGGCCCCTAATGGAATGTTTGGAAGCATTTTGATGGATTAGGAAAGTGAGTTCGATGCATTTTGGCCCAAATAAATTTTTTTTTGTCCATTTGAGATTTATTTGGAGAGACTTTCTTCGGCAGTCAAAAACAATTTCTTTAAAAATTTTTACTTCATTTATGATTGCTGTGAAACTAAGTTGTCTTGTTACTCTTTAGATGTTTTCTCAGGTGGCGAATAATTTTTTAAAAAAATTAAGGTATTTTTAGACTAATTTTTTCTTTTTAAGAACAAAACCTTTTATAACTAGACATGAGAAATCATCAGCATCCGAGTGTATCTAAAAAAAAAAAACTTATTTTTTGACTGTCTCTTGATGAGTTTGAATCTAGACAGTAATATGAAAGAAAACTCACAATAAAACGATTAGATTGTATATACCTGATCATATATCTATTCAATTTTAATCTTACATAAAATGTTGATTATCCAGAATTAAATACTTGAAAAAACAAAATAAAAAGTCTTGGACTGGAAAGGTATTCGGACCTTGATGGCAGGCACCGTGACTTACACAATAAAAAAATTATTTCTGTTAAAGAATCATTTTAATCCAATAACTTAAGTTATTAGATAAGGTTCCAGAATATTATTTATATTATTATCTAACAGTTTCATTTATTAAAATTTTGCTAGGCTCGGTTTTTAACTACTTATTTGTCCCGTGGTCGCTCGTTCTCTTGACTCTTGAGAGAAGCGGCTTGGTGATTTTTCCTCGGAAGGAAATTCCATTCGGCGATGGATCTCTTTAAGAAGGTGAGCATCCATGCAGATTTCTTCACATGATCTGGCAGGCCGGCAATAGACCCAGGCCCAATAAATCAGCCCAAATACAGATAATGCATGCAATGATGCAAGGGGCAAGAAGGATCTCTTCGGTGGATTTTTGTGGTGTTACGTCTTTTCAATAAACAATATCCAAAAGGTAGAAGCATCAGTAACGTCTGTGGTCGGCCAAATTATTATTGTATAATAACAAAGGAAGGAGAGCAGAAACTTCAATTTCAGGATGATGGAAAATAATGTATGGTTGAGAATAAAGCTCGTGGGCGGTTCTGGCTACACAACTCAACGCCTGGCGTATATTTTTCCATTGCTGAGAGACCAAGAAAGGCAGAGGTGAAAGATGTGGGACTCACCCGTCTTATCATGGTTTGAATCGAAGCCAGCATTCATGTCCTTTTCAACTTTAAAGGAGAAATTTCCTGGATACATTCTCAAGGAAAACAAAAGAAAAGTCAATCACTCCTCGATCTGTAAAAATTTCTCATACGGATCGAAGGATAACTTGAACAAAGGGTTACTAGGAGCGCATAAGATTAAAAGAATTGTTAAAATATCATAGATGTAAAAAGTATTCATGAAATAGGAAAATTATATACTTGTCAAGGTTATTAAATATGACATGAAAAAAATAAATCACGGTTAGAAACCGTGATTTATTTGATAGATATTGTGTTTAAACCGTAATATTTATTAAATCACAAATAACTTTAATTGAAATTTTAAAATTAAAATTTTAAATAATACCTACAATATATGTAAAACCCTATCTAATCTCTAACTTAAGTAAGGTTTAAACCTTACTAACTACTTACTAACTATTAACTCGTAAATAATTAAAGCATAATTAATTAAAATTTCATATAATTCATGTTCAATTGCAATTGCATGAAATCTACCTAATTGCAACAACTAAATGCTAATTTACTATAATTCAAACAAAATTATAAATTCTGGTAATTTATCTCAACTAAATGCAAAACATCATTGATCAAAATTTAGGTGAAGCATATATTCTTGCATTCTGACGTGCGATTTTCTTTTGTTGCGAAAGATAATTGATTTATCACAAGCTGATTTAGGTGTTTCGAGGCAGTAACAGAAGGATTTACGCAAGAAAAAAATAATTATTGAAGCTCCTTGCTCAGCCATGAGAAACTATATGTACACCAAGCCCAGTCTGATGTATGAGCTAAAAATTCATGAAATGGATAAACCACCAATTCCTTTCAGCAATCTAAGCCTTTGTTTTCCATTGAGATCTAATGTTTCACGGCTTGAATCGAAATTCGACATTCTCAACCTTCTTGCCACGCACGAGTCCTGGCAATCTTGGCATTCAGAACACATAATACAAGACACTACAGATATGATAGTAACTACATTCTTTAGAGCACTTCAGGAGTTCGACAGGAATATAAAACCCAGAGTCAACCAATAATAGCTTGAAATGTATGGAAGAACTACGTAATTGGAAGATTAAAAGGATGGCGTAGCTAGTGTACACTGCAACACTCAAGTTGCTCGCAAGACTGTACCATGAGCAAGCAGCTCTGGCTAAGTTCTAAACACAGATGCCATTCCTGTCAAAGAAAGAAAGAAAAAAAAAAACAAAGAAAGAAACAAAGTAACGTTTACAATGAAGCATATCAATAAACCAGAAGAATACATGAGAACAATCAAGATCTTTATTATTATTAAGGTTTACACTGAAGTCATCAAGGAAAATGGCACCCGATTTTCCTACTGGGATTGCAGTATTTGAGAAAATAATTACTCTCTTCTTCCACCACCGAAATATAAAGTACATTCTCCCAGAGGGGAGGGGAAAAAATAATGATATAAAATAATTAAAAAATTCTCCTTGTTCCACCTAATTTTTATCCTAATTCTCACTTGGTCTATCAATGGTGAGCATACTTGCTGCTCCACTTTTGCTTTTGATCTGCAGTTTGCTTTAGCATCAACTTTGCTTCTCCTAAATTTAAATACACACTTATTTGTCAGGATAATAAGCTAAACAGCATAGCCGTTTTATGCCACCATCTGCTCCTGTTCTCTGTACATCTGCTCCATCCATGGTGGCAGCGATTCGGGAACTCCTTCACGACGACTATATTGCTTCTCAGCACCAAAAAATGTGCTTCCAGCAGGGGGGACATCTTTAACCAATGAATTAACCCAAGAAACATCAGGCTCATCAACATGTGAAGCTGTCAAGTTGGCAGCTGCTGTCGCAGGATTATTGTTGCTTCGAAATCCAAAGGAAGCGGACTTCTTGAGCTTGTTCAGCTCATCTCCTTGAATGCCCCAGTCCAATTTCCCATTAGGGGAGTTCCAACCGGAAAGATTAGAGGACATCATTGATGCAGAGTTTGCAGCTGCAGTGAGGCCAAATCGGTTGGGTACTGCTCCGCGGTCAATGAAACTCTGGCTCCGTTTTGCAAAGGCAGAGGACCTTGAATTCATTACAGCAGCCGCTACTGCAGCGGATGTATCGAACCCATATGAAGTGGGGTTCCTAGCTGGAGAAGATGAGAGATTGGCAGCTGGGTAGCTTGAACGTAGTTGGTTCATGTTCTGGCGGATCTGAAGCCCATTTGGAGATTGTAACTGGGTTTGTGTGCTTGCTTTTAATGAGACTCCCTGCATTGGAGACATTAAAGAAGGATCAAGAGATCCAAAAACATCGTCAAGGGTGGTAGATGTCAGATCTGCCATCCTACTGCTCCAGTGAGAGGGCGAGGAGAGACCAGATATCTCATCCCTTAGTTGCTGTTGCTGTTGCTGGAGGTGGCTAGAGTAACTTTCCAGCCCAAGCAATTCCATCTCCAAATCCAAATCTCTAGCACAGAAAGCTGTCTTTAGCCTACTTCCTGGGAGCTGCAGAGCAGGTGGGGTAAGGCTAACTTTGTTCTGCCACAAGCCTCCACTCTTGGGAGATGAGGAGGCTGCGGCCAAGGAGGACATTGGTGGTGTTGATGTACCAGGCAACGACAGAGATGATGATCCGAGGGCCAACGGACTCAGAGTTGCCATGTCCACTGCACTAGAAGTTGAACTCGGTGAAGGCATTGCTGAACCTGTAGCAGCATACACAGGACGCAATTCCTCGGGCTTGTGTGCAAAGAAACAAACTTTTCGTGCGCAACCAGTTTCGTCCTTGCAAAGCCGGGTACGATATTGGGCAGGATGCAGCCATGACTCGAAAACACCGTGTGCATATTCACAATAATCACCTTTCTGACATGTTCCCTTGCGAAATTCAGGGCAAGGGACACAACTGTAAGGGTACTTCTTTGGGTCTCTCCTCCTTGCATTCTCTCCTGGATGGACAAATGGGCACTCGGTCCAATCATGAGAGTATGCCCTGGAGCAAGGCCTGACCTTGAAAGAGTACATTCTAAACTCGTCAGTACCATATATTCCATTGTTTATATCTGGCAGTGTCACATCAAGAGGATATTCTTTCTTTTCAATTCCCTCTCTTGCCAACTGAGGCGTTATGATCAGTTTCTCTTCTTCATCTTCACTTAAACTTTCGCCTTTTAGCAACAACTCAATCATTTTCTTCCTTGAATTGCACAGCCACTTGGATGAAGGGGCAAAGAGATCACCAGGTTTATTTCCGTTACCATCAACGCTGTTAGGATCAGCAGATGCATCAAGCAAGAGCTTCACAACCCCAACTGACGAATCGGCACCACCGGCAACAGCGCAGTGAAGGGCAGTGACCCTATCCGAGCCACACACCCTATTGACATTGACTTTGCCGGTTTCAATGATATACTTCAAAACATGGGCGCTTCCAAACAAGGCAGCAATCATGAGAGGTGTCCTCTCTTCGAAGCCCATCTTTTTCAACCCAATTCTTCTGCCATACCAATAGCTTGCCTCATCAATATCCAAACCCTTCTGTTCAACCTCAATTTTGAAGCCAGCAAGATCATCACTGGCAGACAATTCGAGCAAAACTGAGCATTTATACAAGAGACTTCCCTTTTGACTGTAAGATTTGTCTTCCATGATCGGATTTAAGGGGGGTAAATCACTCTTTGAGCCTGTGCACATACCCAAGTCCTGCATCGTTATAACAAGCATACTTAATATACTATAATCAAGAATTCTATACAGTTCATTAATGAAATCAAGAAATAACAAGGTCAAAAAACCTATATCAAGTCTTGGAAAACTATTTGCTAGTAGCAAAACTATTTAATGATGACAAAGAAGACAAGAATTAAATCATTTCAAACTTTTCTCCTCGACTTCTAATGCTTTTTTCCACAAATTTCCTCTCCAGACAAGCCAAGAGAAAATCACAAACAGAATTAAACCCATAAAAGAACAAAAAGAACACTTAAAAAGAAGAAGAAATCAGATTAAGCAGCCCCAGAAAAAAAGTTTCAGACTTTAACCAACACTTACAATTCATAGAAAATTAAATTAGCAAGTATGCTAGTTTCATTGTCTGTAAGATAAACAAGGACATACCTATGAGCAGTACTTGTGATGGAAAGAGCAAGAAACAGCTAATGAATTGAAGTCTTTAGTTAAGTTTCAAGTGTTTGTATAAAAGTGTAGGGAAAGAGAGGAGCTTTGTTTAGCTCAAATGATGAGGAGGAAGGGAGTGGTGAGCTGTTTAAACAAGACCCGGTCGTGGGTTCTATATAGCATATATGTGAGAATTTTCTTCAGGAGGAAGGAGAGAGGAAAGTAAGAACTTACTTTCCTTACTTTCCTCTCTCTCTCTCTGGGTTTTTTGGTCAAAGTCAAATCTTCAAAGGCAGAGCTACTTTTCTTTCTGTACCAGGGTGGGTTAAGGCTAACAGTTGCTTAACTCTGCTGTTCTTCTTTTGAAATTAATAAATGAAATGGAAATGAATGGCAAATTAATTTTTC
>Ga0325403_1000246_pt1 | contig 33841 bp, 35 predicted proteins | sample PopdelMetagenome_19_FD_205665 | JGI IMG/M metagenome (GOLD analysis project Ga0325403, IMG submission 205665) | Populus deltoides microbial communities from Bellville, Georgia, United States - Xylem-PdKOR-R4 | ecosystem: Host-associated > Plants > Phyllosphere > Stem > Wood/Secondary xylem... | reverse complement strand
TATAACTTGGACAAATAACAAAGCAAATTTCCTTCTTTGTTGCTAATTTAATTATTTTCCTTCCTAGGTTAGGAAAAACTTTAAACAATCCTTCTTTTTTTAGGAACAAGATATGGTCGACTTCCTTACTTAATTAGGAGAATAAATTGTTGACTTTTTATCCTTATAGCATTAGGAAAAACAAGCCTAACAAGGTTGTTATGGGGCCAGACCATCAGTCCTTTGTTCCACACGAACTGGGTTCTACTTGGACTTGAATTAGATGAATTAGAGGTTCTCCTTCATGCTCCTTAGATGTCCCAAGCTCTTGTATGTCCATCTTACTCCATATGTTTTGAACAAGCTCATTCAATGCTTTTTTAAGTTTCTTTGGTCTAGTTCTTCTAATTGGCCCAATTGGCACCTCCAATGGGTCGTTGGAATGATTATGCTTGGTGTTGAGCTGATCCTCATCATGCTAGATTAAATTGTTAGATAGACTTATTGCACTAATGTTATTACATTTAATAGATATATGATCAAAATTAAGTCCAAAATCTTCCAAGGTTTGTTTTATCCATAAACTTTGTGAACAACTACCAGTTGTTATATATTATGATTCAGTTGTAGATAAAGCTACAAAGTTTTACTTCTTACTAGCCCAATATACTAGTGTGGATCCTAAAAAGTGACATGTTCTAATAGTACTTTTTCTATCAACTTTGCTTCTAGAAAAATCATCTAAATAGCTAATTAAACTCAACTCGCATCCTTTTGTATACCATAACCCGAAATCAATTTTACCATGAAAATATAAAATAATTCATTTTACAGCACTAATATGAGATTCTTTATGGCATGCTTGAAAACATGCACATGGACATACACAAAATGTAATATTGGGTCTACTAGTAGTAAAATATAAGAGTGATCCAATCATACCATGATATTTAATGATGTATACATTCTTTCCATTTTCATCCATATAAAGTTTAGTTGATGTTGTCATGTGTATTGATTAGTACTTAAAAGTGCATTTTTATTAAGGTTTTATATCATCATTTTGCACTTAAAGCATCAATAACTCCTTAACTAAAGCATGTTTTATAATAACAAGTCTGATACTATAAGATACCTTTAATTTATGATAAATATTCATCTTAAATATAGGCCTATCACATAAATCAAAGGATTGATTGATGAGTTTAACTACTGAAATTGAGAAGACAAAGAGAGGGTTAGGTTTAGAAAAGTGATGTTGGTTCAGTTTAAACTAGAACACTATTAAGTCATTGGGTCATATCTTAAGCTGTAGATCTTGGATTTCAATTTGGTTTATATGGCTAGAAAGCTAAGAAATAGGCCTAAAACATTCATAGGGAGTGAAAGACTCAATTCTGTTGTTTGGAAGTCCAAATCTTAGCAATAATGGAGAAGTCGAAATCTGTCCTACAGCCCAGATGCTGTTTAGTGTTCAGCTCATATCTCGAGTTCTTGAAGTCCAAATGCACCGATTCTTTTTTGTGTTGGAAAGCTGGGACAATTTCCTAGAACTTTCATGGGGACAATCTGTTCAAATTTTGATGTTAGCAATGACGTTTTGTTTAGACAAGAAGATAAAGATTATCACTAAATCAAGATATGGCCACCCACTCAACAATTAGTCATCAAATCAATAGTTCCAAATTTTGGCCTATAAAAGGAGGCATTTGCCATGTATTTAGGCATCTTGGTTTTCAGTTCAAGATCATGTTCTTGCTCTCTCTTTATATTTTTGTAATGCTTAAATTTTATTTATATTAATCTCTTGTTTGTGCTTTTCATTTCCTTTCCTTTACTTAGTTAACTTATATCTTATTTATGTTTTTATCTTGTTTATTTATGTTTCTCTTCTTCATTATGTTTAGCTAAGTTTATTATGTCAAGGTGAAAAGGTTACACTAATGGTGTAAGAATAAGTATAGTATAAACTCAACATGGACTTTAATGTATGATACTAACATGTTTTGTATTTGTTATCTTATTCACTCTTAATACTTTACTTGTTAAATGGTTAATCTAGATTTATGTTGTATAACTTTGGTACAACAAATACTTGGCACTTTCATAACCCAAACCGTATGGTATATAACCTACACCTATGCTGTGAAAGGAACTTGATTTGTTGTTAACATAAGTTATAATCATGAATACCTGACAACATTTACAAGTATTAGCATTATTCAAATAAGATAACTAATGTAATCATGTTAACAATTTATAATCCGATTGGAACCTCCTTTGTGTATGGTTTCCAGTTGAGTAATAAGAGTTTATACAATACTTGTTTAACATACCATTAGTGGATCCTCTAACCTTGACAATTGTTTTTATCATTGTTTAATCCTTATATCAATATCACATCTCAAAGCTCTCTTCAACTTATTATTATTATTATTATTATTATTATTATTATTATTAACCTCCATGTGGTTCGACCTCGGTCTTGCTGGGTTATTTATTACTTCGACACTCCTACACTTGGGAGAAGATATCAATCTTTTGATCGTGTCATGTATCAACTTCTTTCACATGTTCCATTCTAAATCTCTTTAGAAGATCCTTGAAGTACTTACTTTGGTTGATTAATATGTCATCTCTTTTTTGCTTGATTTGCAATCCAATAAAGAAATTTAATTCTCCCATCATGCTCATTTTGAATTCATTTTGCATGCATTTTACAAATTCCTTACAAAGAGATTCATTAGTTAATATCATCAATAATATTTGTACAAGTAAGATATCTTTACCTATATTCTCTTTGTGAAGAGGATGGTGTCAATTTTGCCAATGTTAAAACCATTATCAATAAGAAAAGATTTTAATTTATCATACCATGCTCTTGGTGTTTGTTTTAAACCGTATAAAGCCTTTTTGAATTTGAAAACATGATTGGGAAAATAAAAGTTTTCAAAAACTTGAGGTTGCTCAATATATACCTTTTTCATGATAAAACCATTTAAAAATGTATTTTTAACATCCATTTAAAAAAAATGTAAAATAAGCATGGCATGAAAAACTAAAAGCATTCTTATTGATTATAGTCTAGCCACCAATAAAAAGGTTTGTTTGATACAACCATATTATTCTATAGTTTTACACACATTTACCTAGTATTTTGCCCATGTTTTATATAAAAATATAAAAAATTCAATGTTGTCTAGATTTATCAACCTATGTTGTTAATCTTAGGGAAAACATTCCATTAAATCAAACATAGACTGCAAACAATTATGTTGTCTAGATTTAGTAACCTATCTAATTCTTAAGGCTATCGTTGAATTAAATTACTAGTGCGGACATTGTACACTGTGGATCGGTTAACTATCTAATGTTAATGAAAGATAGATATACAAAATATAAATTGATATATGATTTCAATGATCAGTTTTGATTTCCGTAAGTCGACATTTACTTGAGACCAAGGTTTTTCTCTTAATAAGTTTCAGTTTATTTAATTTAGTTTAATTACTTTATTTTGTTTACCATAATGGCCTAGATAACCTCAAAACCCCTAACTTAGAATCATCTAGCATAAATAACTGAACTAGATCTTCCTCGTGGAATTGACCGCTTGATTGCTCTATACTATCTTGTTTGTTTAAAGGATGAATAAATTGTGTGACTGCGACATTGCAACATTCTTCATAGTTAATACCTTCTTTTTTGTTGTAAACTTTGTGATGCAAACCTTGTGATCACGTTGATGCAAACCTCGTGATCACGTGGTCACACAACCCACACGTAAAGACACCAATTCCCGGAAAGCCAAGTAAATCAGGTTTGATAGAAGTGCGATACAAAGATAACTTGTACCTAGGCACCAGCACTATTGAAAATGAAAACCCCACCCAACGAATATTGATTCGCAAACGAGAAGTATAAGGATGATGCCAAGAAGACAATTGTTCTTCAATAAGTTGTTTTTCACTCCTTTAGAGAACCAAGGAAGGGAGATTATCCCACCAACACACAATAAGTACAGCAAAGAAGTTTATTGATTTGAAAATTATGTAACCTTACATGTTTGGTTATGCCTTTATTTATACTAACTCTAGACTTAAAGAAACCCTAATGGACCCCCTCTTAGATGGACTTATATGAAGTCACTTACAATTGACCCAAATAAGTAATAATAACCCAAAGACTAAGAAGAAAATAATAAAAATTAATAAAAATCCAAAAATTACCATCCTAAATATGCTAAAATCAAATTTGTCACCCTTAAGAAGTCCCACATAAACTACGAGAAATCTGATTTGAAAAATTTATGTTGCTGCTCCCTTTAATGTCCTTGATTAGCTTGGATTTCTTTTTTTATCTTGGACAGATAAGAAAACAAATTTCCTTCTTTGTTGCTGATTTAATTACTTTCCTTTCTAAGTTAGGAAAAGCATTAAATAATCCTCTCCTCTTTAGGAATAAGATCTGGCCAACTTCCTTACTTAATTAGGAGAATAAATTGCCGACTTTCTATCCTTGTAGCATTAGGAAAAAAACAAGCCTAACAAGGTTGGTATTGGGCCGGACACATCAGCCCTTTGTTCCACATGAATTGGGCTCTTCTTGGACCTTAATTAGATTAATTAAAGGTTGTCCTTCATGCTCCTTAAATGTCCAAAGCCCCTCTAGGTCCATTATGCTCCATATGATCTGAACAAGCTCATTCAATGCTTCTTTAAGCTTCTTCACCCTAGCTCTTGTAATTGGCCTAATTGGCACCTCTAATGGGTTGTTGGCATGATTACGCTTGATGTTGGGCTGATCCTCATCATCCCCTTTCTCTTCAAAAGGATTCGACCTTAAATCATCACCTACATCAAATAGAGTAAGATCAAAAACATTAAAGGTAGCACTAACACCATACTCACATGGCAAATCAACTTTATAAGCATTGTCATTGATCCTCTGAAGGATCTGAAATGGCCCATCTCCTCATGGTTGTAGCTTTGATTTTCTATAGGCCGAAAATCTCTCCTTGCACATATGCACCCAAACCTAATCGTCGGGCTGAAGGACAACAGGTTTAAGCCCTTTATTGGCTTTGGTCGCATACACACGATTCCTCTTTTCAATCTGTTGTCGCACACTCTCATGAAGTGTCTTCACCACCTATGCTTTACGATCCATCCAAACTAACCCTTTCATCAACAGGCAAAGAAATCAAATTCATTAGAGTTAAAGGGTTAAATCCATACACAATTTCAAATGGTGAAAATTCTGTTGTAGAGTGCACACTATGATTATATGCAAACTCTATAAATGACAAACAATCTTCCCAATTCTTTAAGTTCTTTTGAATGACAACATTCAGAAGTTGTGTTAAGATCCTATTTAACTACTTCGTTTTGTCCATCTGTTTGGGGGTGACAAGTAGTTGAAAACAACAGTTTAGTACCCAATTTTCCCCATAACACCTTCTAAAAATAGCTATTAAAAACAATGCTCTTAGGGACCCCGTGAAGTAGTACTATCTCCCTAAAGAACAAATCAACAATGTTAGTTGCAAGTCACAGCTCTCAGTCATCGGTCAGTCAAAAGAGAGAATCTAGAGAGAGATGCTCTCATCCTCCATGGAGTAGATTCACTCATTTCCGCTGGTGACTACTGATATTTGATTTTTCCCTTGGTTTCCCTGTTCTGTAATCACTCTCTCTGCCATTTCTCCGTTTCCCGCCTCTCTTAGTTCCCTTGCTCCTGGTTTCCCCCTCTTTTCCCTTTTGCCTGCTTTTTTTTTTCAAATGGCAAAGAACAAAAGAAAGACTACATCTACAGTATCTCGTAGACAAGACGCTTCACGTGCTCCTATTGCTGGTCCCAAGGATCATGCTCAAGATGGTGATGGTTCTGTGATCCTTGCCCTCACGGTTGCCCCAACTACTGAACCGGATGCGGTTCTTGGTGAACCTCGACTAGATCCTCTTCCTTCGCCCCCATCACAACCTCGTGATATGGGTCATAGTGCTCTTCACCCTGCTTCTGAGTTGGTGGGTTCTCCTGGCTCCAAGTCTTTGGATGGGGTTGTGGTGGAAGACTGTTCTGTTGATTATGATGAAGAGATTCTGGAGGATCAGCTGGATCTCAACTTTTCTGACGAGGAGTGTGTTTACTCCCCCAAAGAACCTGCTTTATTCTCTGCTGCGAAAGTGCCTTCCCCCCCTCCTCTGCCTACTGCTGAAAAGATACCTTTCCCCCCGCTGGAGAAGACTGTGATGCCTTCTTCCCCGCCCTCTGGTTGTCGAGTTTCTCCAACCTCCATTGTGGCAGGTAACCCCCTCTCTTCTCCTGGTAATAGCAAATGGCGGGACCTTTTCCCCTCCAATAGATCTGCTGGTTCTTATACTAAACTTCAACACTTCTCACATAATCATCTATCTAGAACTTGTGACATTTCTCCTGATGACATTCAACCTGAATTTGATGTTTGGAAATTCTGTGCTGTGGGCTATGTCTCTGGGAAGAAGCCTGGGTATGGAGCCCTCAACAGTATTATTTCCAATGTCTGGAAATGTGAAGCTAACCTTTCCATCTATGACTCTGGATGGCTGGTTTACAGATTTAAAACAGAGGAAGCCAAGCTTTCGATTCTTAGTGGAGGACCTTATTTAATATATGGACGACTTCTCATTCTGCGGCTTATGACGAAATTCTTTGATTTTTCCAGTGAGGAAATGTTGAGGGTCCCTGTTTGGGTAAAATTACCCAACCTTCCACTGTACTGCTGGTCACCTATTTGTTTATCAAAGATAGCCAGTGTGCTTGGGAAGCCCATTCAGTGTGATCAGCCTACCTCCACTCTTTCCCGTATGTCTTATGCCCGGGTACTGGTTGAAATTAATCTTCTAGAGGAACTCCGACACTCAGTTGAGATCTCTCTGCCTAAAGGTCCTGCTTTGTGCCAAACGGTTGTGTATGAAGCTCTGCCCAAATATTGTAATTTCTGCCATATTCTTGGTCATACCCGACTCCTCTGCCCTAAAGCTGCTGCTACTACCGAAGCTATCCCCTGCCATCAACCCCTGGCTCAGACTATTCAAGCTGATAAAGGGAATGTTCTTCATAGATTGGGTCCTCAACCTCCTCTCCAACCTATTCCTCCACTGCCACAGGTCCAAGACCAGTCTCACGACGATGCCATACCTGGGGGTTCTAAAGGGGATGTTGGATCAGAAGTTGATCTTGTCCCTACTAATGTCTGGGTTACAGTGGAATCTAGACGCAAATCCAGAAAGCAGGATAAGAGGAAGGAGGTGGTGGCATCTGAGCCAATGTCGGAGGCCAACTCCCCTATCACTTCCTCTCCCCCTATTTGCACAGGACTAGTCCAAACCTCATATGGAACTAATCCACTAGTGCCAAACCCTGGTGCTGAAGGAGTTCGGTATTCTTCCACTCCTTGTACTGAATCATTAGCTTAGCCTCCTTGTGCTGGAGATGAACACAATCACTCTCCCTCCAAAACAAATACTTTAGCAATCACTGTTGGTGCTACTAATATGCCTGGAATCCCTGCTCCTGTTATGGAGGTGTCGGCCCAGAGTCGAGTTCAAACTTGAAGTCAAAAGCAGCGTGGTTGATGGGATCGAATCCCCCCTCCCCTGCATATGGATGATCACTTTCAGCCTTTTTTTAAGGGGTTTTAAATTTCCCCTGATGCAGCATGAGGTTGCTAGCCTCATGAAGATCACACGTAATATATCTGACTTGGTATTTTGTGGGATGCAATTTTGGCTCTGTACTGGTAAGCGGTTGTTTGACTGGGATCTATGGTTATTGGGCTTGTCTTTGCTGGGTTGTCCATTGCTGGTTGTTGCTGCCCTTTGTGTGGTACTCTTAGTTGACTGCGCAGGGTAAAACTTTGCTCTTACACGGTGTTATTTTGGCCATGCTTTTTCCTTACGTTAATGCATGGTTCATGCATCCTGGTTCTTCGTCATCCATTATGTTGCTGGGCCCACTGCTGTTAATTTATGGTTGATGGCTTTTACTGTATTTGATTTAGGTAGTTGTTTGTTGCTTTTGTTTCCTTCGGTTATAATTGAAGGTTTGTCTATTTTGGCTGTATTTTCTCTTGTGCTTGATGGGAGCTTGTTCCAACATGCTTGTTCTGTACTGCTATATTTTGGCTTGCTGTTTCTCCAGCTAGTCTAACTTTCACTTGGTTTGTTCAAGGGAGCCTGTTCCCTTGGCTGGTGTATGTAATGTTCTGTTGGTTTCCAGCTTGTACTGCAAGCTTGTCTTGCTCTTTTTGATCTATATACTTCTTACATTTGATCAAAAAACAAAAAACAATGTTAGTTGCATCATCGGTTTTATGACATGGAATGAAGTGTGCCATCTTTGAAAACCTATCAACAACTATAGAGACGGAATCCCTACCCCGTTTTAACCTATATAAACCCAAGATAAAGTCCATCGAAATGTCTACCCATGGTTCTTTTGGTACAGGCAAAGGGATAACAAGTCATGTGGTTGAGTCCTAGACCTTGCTTTCCTACAAGTTATGAATTTATCACATATGTGTTGCACATCTTTTTTCATTTTAAGCCAATAAAAATGATCACGCAACACATCCAAAGTCTTAACAACACCAAAATGCCCCATTAACCCGCCCCCATGTGCTTCATGTACAAGCAATTCACCCATAGAACTTAATGGACACACAAATGACTCTTTTAAAATAAATATCCATCAAGTCTATAAAACTCCCAAAAGCTGAATTTTTGCAAGCATTGTAAACATTAGCAAAATCACTATCATCCCTGTACAATTCTTTTATGTGTTCAAATCCTAGAAATCTAGCATCCAAAGTAGATAAAAGAACATACATGCGGGAAAGTACATCAACCACAATGTTTTCTTTTCTTTACTTATACTTGACCACATACGAAAAGGTTTCAATAAATTCAACCCAATTGGCATGTCTCCTACTCAACTTACCTTGCCCTTTTAAGTGCTTCAATGATTCATGATCAGAATGTATCACAAACTCCTTGGGCCACAAGTAATGCTGCCACATCTCTAAAGTTCTTACCAAAGCATAGAGCTCCTTGTCATATCAGGTAATTCAAGGCTGCCCCATTAAGTTTTTCACTGAAATACGCAATAGGCCTCCTATCCTACATTAACACAGCTCTTATACCAATACCTGATGCATCACATTCAACTTTAAAAGATCTCATAAAGTCTGGCAAAGCTAAAACAGGCGCCAAACAAAGTTTATCTTTCAACAACTTAAAAGCATTATCTTGTTCATCATTTCATTTGAATCCAACAGACTTTTTCACAATTTCAGTTAAAGGTGCAGCAATAGTAATAAAATCCTTCGCAAACCTTCTATAAAAACTAGCAAGTCTATGAAAACTCCTTACCTCACTTACCTATTTTGGTGGAGGCCAATCCCGAATGGACTTAACTTTCTCCTTGTCCATCTCGATACCCTGCGTGGTTATGACATAGCCAAGAAACACAATTTTTTCCATGCAAAAGGTACACTTCATAAGATTAGCATATAATTGCCTACTACGCAATACACTAAGTACATTATGCAAATGATCAAGATGCTCATTTAAGTTCTTACTGTAGATCAAAATGTCATCAAAATACACAACAACAAACTTACCTATAAACACACACAATATATGATTCATTAAACGCATAAATATGCTAGGCGCATTTGTAAGCCCAAACGGCATGACTAACCATTCATATAAACCATGCTTAGTCTTAAATGCAGTTTTCCACTCATCACCCTTTTTCATCCTAATTTGATGGTACCTACTTTTTAAGTCATTTTTTAAGAAAATACATGATCCATGTAACTCATTTAGCATGTCATCAAGCCTAGGAATAGGATGTCGATACTTTACCATTATGTTGTTGACGGCATGACAGTCGACATATATCCTCCAAGTTCCATCCTTCTTAGGCATAAGTAGCACTAGCACAGCACAAGGACTCATACTCTCACGAATGTGCCCCTTCATCATCAATTCATCCACTTGCCTTTGAAGTTCCTTCGTCTCCTCAGGGTTGCTTCTATAGGCTGGACGGTTAGGAATCGAAGATCCAGGCAAAAGATCAATTTAATGTTCAATTCCCTTTAATGGTGGTAATCCACTAGGGATGTCTTCAGGGAATACATCATCAAACTCCTACATCAAAGAAACAGCCACACTAGGAATAGCAGAATCAAGATCGTTAGTGTTAAAATAAGCCTCCTTATACACAAGTATGATCATCAGCTTATTAGTGAAAACACATATCTGATTTGAGCTCCTTTTGCATAAAAATTAGGTTGTTTTTTTAAATTTTTCCACACTATTATCATCATATAAGCTTACTTTCTTCACTCCTCGGGTTTTACCTCCACTCTCAACCGGTTTAATTACGGATTTAGGTTTAGCTGAATTTGATGGTCTTCTCTCACCATTGTCCTCACGTGAATTTTCACTATTCGTATCCTCACATTCCTTTTTTAATTTCATTTGATCATCATACACTTGTTTGGAGAAAGAGGTACAAGAGTGATGGTTTTACCATCCTTTACAATAGTGAACCTATTTCTAAACCCATCATGAATCGTCTTCCGATCAAACTGCCATGGACGTCCCAAAAGTAAGTGACTAGCATGCATTGGGACTGCATCACACATAACCTCATCAGAATATTTCCCAATAGCAAACACAATCAATATTTGCTTAGTAACCTTCACTTCACCATATTCATTCAATCATTGCAATCTATAAGGCCTCGGATGCTTAAGACAACTCAATTTCAATTTCTTCACAAGAGTATCTGATGCGAACCTCGTGATCACATGGTCACGCAACCCACACGCAAAGACACCAATTCCAGGAAAGCTAAGTAAATCAGGTTTAATAGGAGTGTGACACAAAGATAACTTGTACCTAGGCACCAGCACTACTAGAAACGGAAACCCCCACCCAACGAATATTGATTCGCGAACGAGAAGTATAAGGATAATGCCACGAAGATAGTTGTTCTTCGATAAGTCGTTTTCAGTCCTTTAGAGAACCAAGGAAGGGAGATTATCCAACCAACACAATAAGTGCAGCAAAGAAGTTTATTGATCTGAAAATTATGTACCTCACATGTCTGGTTATGCCTTTATTTATACTAGCTCTAGACTTAAATAAACCCTAATGGACCCCTCTTAGGTGGACTTATATGAAGCTCACTTACAATTGACCAAAATAATTAATAATAACCCAAAGACTAAGAAGAAAATATTAAAAATATTAAAAATCTGAAAATTACCATCCTAAATATGCTAGAATCAGATTTGTCACCATTAAGAAGTCCCAAATAGACTAGGATATCTGATTTGAAGGTAGAATTTATTCTGAAGTCTTCTTTCCTTTTTGTAGCTACGATTAATAAAGAATCCTTGTAAGAAAAGGATTCTGAAATAATTATGAATCCTTGCCACACTTGGAAACTATGTTGCAGCCCATTAAAGATCTTTGTAGAATTAGTAGATTTCCAAAATAAGCTGCCACATCCTTTTAGGAAAAGAATCATAGCCAAATAGGAAGTCCACAAGTCAAAAGGAAGTAAATAACAAAATTCACACGGCTGCTGTTGACCCGTATTAAGATGCCTTCCCAAACTCCGATTGACCTAAATTTTAACCCAAAGTAGGTAAACATGTCAGGAGACTCCACGTAACATTGCAGCTTGATCCAACGGTCGAATTGAGAATTATGATTGTTGCCGTAAAACTGGATAGTTGCACTTTTTACGTCAAAATCCGAATTTGACCTTGCCTGGATCATATCAGTATCACTAGCTACATTAGCACAACTACCTCCATCAATTATCATGCTACATACCTTGTTTTGGATGTGACATTGAGTGTGAAATATGTTTTTCCGTTGCTGATCCACATTATCTTCTTTGATTTGCATGTTCAACGCACACCTTATAACCAAGGCCTCCCCCTCAACAGGATATGCAATCTCCTCATCACTACAATCCACCAAAGGTGACATCTCCTCACTTTCAGATTTGTCACTTTAAGATTCAACCTCCCCATTGTCTCTTGTAAGTATAACTCTTTGGTTTGGACATTGATGCAATGTGCCCCTTCCCTAAAAACTTAAAACATTTAATATCTCTATCACGAGTGGTTTGAGATTCAGATTTACCTTTCCTATCCGTATGAGTATCCTTTTTGGCCTTAAGTGGTTCGGCCTTTGTATAAGGCTTTGGTTGGACAGCCCTCTTCGGCCTTTTTGGTCTTCAGATTCGGCCTCCATGTTGAGGAAGATGAAGTCGAATTGGTCTGAAAATGTGTACTGCCCCTTCTCCTTATTTGCCTTTCCACCTTCGTTGCTATATGGACCATGTCCTCCAATTCCACACAATGTTGTAATTTTACAACATTCACAATGTCCCTATTCAGCCTATTTAGAAATCTAGCCATAGTAGCTTCCCTATCCTCAATCACATTAGCCTGAATCATTGCAATCTTCATCTCCTTGAAATACTCATCCACGGACCTAGAACCCAGATACAAATCTATATAATAATGGTTAGGCACAAATCATCTTCTCATCAACACTTTCATCTCCTCCCATGACGCTACCAGCCTCTCTCCACTCCCCCTTCTATTAATCACATTCTGATCCCACCAAATCAGTGCATAATCCGTGAATTCGATGACTACCAATTTCACTTTCTTCGCCTCCGAATAGTTATGGCAATCGAAAATCCAATGCACCTTTTTCTCCCATTCCAAATATGCCTTAGAATCGTTTTTACCTTTAGTTTCATAGCATCCAAAATCACCATCTAAATCTGCATGTCCCCCAACACTACGAAAATTTTCCCTTTGGCCGAATTGACCCCTAGTTCTATTTCCAAAATCCCTTCGATTTCTAGGCTGCCGAAAACCTTCCCGATGGCCCATGGCCTCATCCTCAAAACCACCATCACTAATATCATCAATGGCATCCTCAAAATCCTCATATCAGCTTACCTTTTCGGCCCTACTGCCACTGTTTGCTTTCGGTTCAGCCCCAAGCTTCCTCACTTCTTGGGAGCTTGGACTAGCCTCATTACGACGTTTCTCCACCCTATTAAGTCTGTCACACATGATCCCCATCACAAAATTCATCCTCTTCATCATCTGCGTTATGGCTTGCATTTGAAACTTAAGTTCTCCCTTGGATTGGGTTGGTGTGTTGTTTTGATCTAGATAGTACCTGCAAAAATTGGTTAGTGGTAAAAACATATCCTCATATCACTCGTGTTTCACTCAAACACTCTTAATATCCTCACACGCTCACACCTCTCGTCTCACCTTCTTTCGATTCTTGCAGAACTGGAACCAACTCCAAATAGAACCAATCTTAGCAACACAATCCAAATATGTATATATGACTCAAAAAGAAATACAAAAAAAAAACCAGAAAACAAGCAAAAACAAAACTCAGATGATAGTATCGCGAATAACAAGCGAATCTATCTTAAATACAAACGAAACTGAAGACTCGAATAAAAACAAAAATGATGAAACTACGAGTTAAAGTATACAAACATGTTGGATATGTTCAAAATATACTACAAGAAATGAAAACAGCAAAAAGAAAGAGAATTTCAAAACTTGACACAAAACAGACTCGTTTACAACGAGTTAAAGTCTGAATCTAGAACCTAAAGTAAATGATGTCCAATTGAGCTAAAATTTCAAATATAGTGCGATATCAACCCAAATAGATAGAATATAAAGTTTGCATAATTTACAATAAGGTTTGATATACTGACGCAAAAGCATTATGAATTAGTCTTGATTAGACCCGAAATTGAAAACCAGAGCAAATGATATTCAATTGACTCCAAACTTAATATATGGTGCGATTAGGACCCCAGTAATCAGCGTATCAAATTTGGGCTAATTCTGAGATGATTTGATCAAATTTTCTCTTGTTTAGTTTTCTGTGGCAGAAACCAATAAACGTCTTTTTGAACGATTTTGTTTTTTGCTTTTCTCTTTTCTTTTTTTTATTCTACTGATATATTTTGAACAATAACAAAATGAAATAACAATTTTTTTTATATGTTGTAAATTGAAGGAGAAGAAGAAATTGGAGACTAAGGAATTTTTACGGAATCAACAAGAAACAAAAATTTTAGAAGCATATAACCTAATTAATGGATCCAAGCTCTGATACCAAATGATGCAAACCTCATGATAATGTGGTCACGCAACCCACACGCAAAGACATCAATTCCCGGAAAGCCAAGTAAATCAGGTTTGATAGGAGTGTGACACAAAGATAACTTGTACCTAGGCACTAGCACTATTGAAAACAAAAACCCCCACCCTATGAATATTGATTCCGAACGAGAAGTATAAGGATGACGCCATGAAGACAATTGTTCTTCAATAAGTCATTTTTCAGTCCTTTAGAGAACCAAGGAAGGAAGATTATCCCACCAACACACAATAAGTGCAGCAAAAAAGTTTATTAATCTGAAAATTATATAATCTTACATGTTTGGTTATGCCTTTATTTATACTGACTCTAGACTTAAAGAAACCCTAATGGACCCCCCTTGATACGAATCTCGTGATCACGTAACCCACAATCAACATTGAGATCTGATCCTAGAAAGCCAAAATAGGTCTTATAGGAGTGTGACACAATGTAAACCTACCCCAAGGCACCAACACTATTGGAATGAGTAGAATGATGCCACAAGCCAGTTAATCTTTGATAAGTCAGATTTAGTTCGTTCAAGAACTGAAGGATGCAAGAATTACTCTCACATGTTAAAACTGAAAAATTCAGAAGTAATATTCATCCAAGCTGCTGAAATTTTGGCTTACATGAGTTTAAATAGTTTTTGAAAATTTAACCCTAATGGACCCCTTATGTGGACTTATATGAGGTTCATTCAAAACTGACCCAAAACCCTAAACTGAAAAGCCCATAACTTAATCCAAACAAACCTTCGATCCTAACTGAAAACAAAGTATTAATTAAGCCCAAACAAGCCTTGGGTTGTAGCTAACAAAATAAAATAAACCCCTTAATATCAAATCCATGTTCTGCCATGAGAAGAAGAGAAGGAAGTAAAATATTACAGAATTGATTCCAGGCTTATTATATAGCCTTCCATGTAGCCCCTTAATCCTAGAAACAAAAAGAAAAGGTAGCCACCCATGTTGTTTCCAAGTTGTAGTAGGATTCTTTTGTTTCCTTTGATGTCCTCACCTCATGGTCCAAATAAGATTGTATTGGACTCCTCTTGCACATGGATAAGATGTACTAGGGTCTCCTCTCGATACTCTAATGGACCTTTCAATTCTGACTTTGTTGAAACATTCAAAACCAATGCATTCAATGCCTCTTTCAATGCCTTTATATTGGACCGAGTCATTGGACCATCGAGAACATATAATGGGTCCTAGCTGGTGTTTCTGGGTTGGTCCATATCATCTCCTCTCTCCTCGAAAGGATTTGACCTCGAATCAAAATCTATGTCAAACAACATAAGATTAGCAACATTAAAGGTAGCATTAACATCATACTCACCTGGAAGGTCAATTTTGAAAGTGTTGTCATTGATTCTCTCTAAAACCTAAAATGGACCATCAGCACGAGGCTGTAATTTTGATTTTCTTTGGTTAGGAAATCGTTCCTTACGCATATGCACCCAAACCCAATCACCGGGTTGGAAAACAACAAGTTTATGTCCTTTATTTGCTTTAGAAGCGTAAAGTCTGTTCTTATTCTGTATTTGCAGTCGAACTCCCTCATGGAGTTGTCTCACCATCTTTGCCTTCTTTTCACCATCTAAACTTATCCTTTCTTCAAAAGGTAAAGGAATTAAGTCCATAGGAGTTAGTGGACTAAAACCATTAATAATTTCAAAAGAAGAAAAACTAATGGTCGAATGCACAGTTCTATTATAAACAAACTCAACAAAAGGCTAACATTCTTCAAGTTCAGCCTTGTGATACGACCCAAGCAAGGTCAGATTCAGATTTTGACGTAAGAGTTTCTACCGTGCATTTTTACACTAGTGAGCATAACTTCAAATCCAACCATTGGATCGAGCTGAAACTTTACCATAAGATTCCAGAGGTATTTGCCTATGTTAAGGTATATTTTCAGGTGAATCCACGTTCGAAAAAAACTTGACATATAGGTCAGAGCAGGCTATACAAATTCTGTTATTTACTTCCTTTTAACTTGTGGACTTCCTATTTGGCAAGGATCCTTTTCCTACAAGGATGTGGGAGCTTGTTTTGGGAATTTCCTAGTTCCAAAAGGATCTTTAATGAGCTGCAATATAATCTCCAAGTGTGGCAAGGATTCATTAATGTTTAAGAATCCTTTTCTTATAAGGATTCCTTATCCATCCTAGCTACACAAAGAAACAAGGGCTGGTGGTATTTAATGACAAATCAGTTATTTTTATTATTTTCTTTCATGTTTTGGCTTAATTAAAACTTTGTTTTGAGCTAGGATCCAAGGCTTGTTTGGATCAGGTTATGGGCTTTATAGTTTAGGGTTTTTGAGTCAGTTTTGTATGTGGATCAGTTCAGACCACAAGGGTAGATCCATTAGGGTTACTTTTAAGAACTATTTAAACACATGTAACCTAAATTTCAGCAGCCTTTGATGATTATTACTTCTGAATTTTTCAGTTTTAACGTGTGAGAGTGATTTTTGCATTCTTCAGTTCATAAACGAATTGGCTTCATGGCATCATTCTACTCATTCCAATAGTGTTGGCGCCTTGGGACAAGTTTCCATCGTGTCACACTCCTATCAAACCTATTTTGGCTTTCCGGGATCAAATCTCAATCTTGATTGTGGATTGCGTGACCACATGATCACGAGGTTCGCATCACCCCTTAGGTGGACTTATATGAAGCCCACTTTCAATTGACCCAAATAAGTAATAATAACCCAAAGACTAAGAAGAAATTAATAAAAATTAATAAAAGTCCAAAAATTATCATCCTAAATATGCTAGAATCAGATTTGTCATCCTTAAAAAGTCTCAAATAAACTAGGAGAAATTTGATTTGGAAAATTTATGTTCCTACCCCCTTTGATGTCCTTGATTAGCTTAGATTTCCTTGTTTATCTTGGACAAATAAGAAAACAAATTTCTACGTTTGTTGCTGATTTAGTTATTTTCCTTCCTAAGTTCGGAAAAGCATTAAATAATCCTCCCCTCTTTAGGAATATAATCTGGCCATCTTCCTTACTTAATTAGAAGAATAAATTGCTGACTTTCTATCCTTGTAGCATTAGGAAAAAACACGCCTAACAAGGCTAGTATTGGGCCGGACACATCAGCCCCTTGTTCCACACGAATTGGGCTCTTCTTGGACCTCCATTAGATGAATTACAGGTTGTCTTTCAAGCTCTTTAAATGTCTCAAGCCCCTCTAGGTCCATTTTGCTCCATTTGTTCTAAACAAGTCCATTCAATGCTTCTATAAGCTTCTTCGCCCTAGCTCTTGTAATTGGCCCAATTGGCACCTCCAATGGGTCGTTGGCATGATTACGCTTGGTGTTGTGTTGATCCTCATCACACGTGGTCACGTAACCCACATACAAAGACACAAATTCCCGGAAAGCCAAGTAAATCAGGTTTGATAGGAGTGTGACATATATAATTTGTACCTAGGTACCAACACTATTGAAAATGGAAACCACCACCCAACGAATATTGATTCGCAAATGAGAAGTATAAGGATGATGCCACGATGTCAGTTGTTCGATAAATTGTTTTCAGTTCTTTAGAGAATTAAGAAAGTGAGATAATCTCACCAACACACAATAAGTGCGATAATAAGAAGTTTATTGATTTGAAAATTGAGTAACTTATATATCTGGTTATGTCTTTATTTATACTGACTCTAGACTGAAACAAACCATAATGAACCCCTTATGTGGACTTATATGATGCCCATTTACAATTAAACCCAAATAATATGAACCCTAACTAAGAAGATGATGATGATGATGATGATGATGATAATTCCAAATTTAATATCCTAAATATAATAGGATCAAATTTATTACCCTTTAGAAGTCTTATATAAGCTAGAGAGTCAAATTTAAAGTTGCCTTCTTTTTAGTTTCCTTGTTTGCAAAGTATTCTTAGCTGACTTGGAAACTTATTTAATGAGGATAGAATAATTGTTTCCATACACCATAAGGATTCCACATTAATATGGAGTTCATACCACACATGAAAACTATGTTGTTGCCCATTAAATATCCTAGCAAGAATAGCAAATTCCTAAAATTAGCTGTGTAATAGCCCGGCCCAACCTGCCATATATTGTCCTCTTTGGGCCTTACCGCCCTCACGAATTTGTTCTTGTCGACCATGAATGGCCCCAAAACGCGTTTGACAAGTTAGCAACCAGCACGACTAATAAGGCTAGCAACCAACTCCTCACCCACCGATGTGGGATATTACAAGCTGCCACATCCTTGTAGGAAAAGAATCTTAACCAAATAGGAAGTCTACAAAGCAAAAGAAAGTAAATAAGAAAATTCATACAGCCTCTATTGACTAGTATTTTCATGCCTTTCCAAACTCTGATTGACTTGAAATTTTAACCCAGGGTAGGAAAACATATCAGAAGACTACATATAACATTTCAGCCTGATCCAACAATTGGATTGAGAATTATAATTGTTGCCGTAAAACTAGATAGCTGCACATTTTACGTCAGAATCCGAATCTGATTGTTTTTTCATTGCCCGGATCGTATCACTTTGGCAATTAGTCTAGTTTTGTTTCTAACAATATTCCCATGCTCATCCATTTATTCCTAAATTCTTTGTTTGATGAGGAATAACCAAGAAAATTTTCAACATCAAATTTTGGATCAAATTTATCCAAATTGTCTTTGATGTCAAGAATAAATCATTTTGAACCAAAAACTTTAAAATACAAGATGTTGGGTTTCTCCTCTCTCTCTCTCTAAAGCTTAAAAGGAGTCTTTTTCAACACCGGTCTTAAGGTAACATGATTTAAAACATAGCAAGAGGTGCTTAATGTTTCTGCACAAAAATATTTAGGAGTATCAAATTCATTTAACATAGTTCTTGTCATTTCTTGAAAAGACTAATTTTTCCTTTCTACAACCCTATTTTGTTGGGGAGTTCTAGGTATTGGAAAGTTATGGTGCTATCCTTTTTCTTCACAAAATGTTTCAAACAAATCACTTATAAATTCACCACCATTATAAAAAAAAGAAACTTTTATCATTTAACTTTCTTTGAAAACTATACAAATTCATAAATAGTTTTATCTTTTGATTTAAAAAACAAAACCCATGTATATCAGTAAAGTCATCAACAATTATAAATAAATATCTATTACCACTTATGCTTCTTGTTTTGGTTGGTTCAATAGATCTATGTGAAGCAATTCTATAGATCTTTCGATAAAAATATGATTCTTACTCTTAAAATATGTTTTCACTTGTTTACCTATTTGGAAAACATAAAATAACCTTTCCTTTTTAAAAGCAATATGAGGAAGACCTTAACAAGTTCATTTTTTACAAGTTTAGAAAGGAAGTCCTTGCTTATATGACCTAGTCTTCTATGCTAATGGAAACTATCATTTATACTAGCAACAAGACAACTTTCTTCCCCATGCATGCATCAATCATAATTATATAAATGTTTCCTTATCTATTTCCAACAAATGTAACTTTTTTAATTTCAAGGATTAAGCAACATGCATGGTTAAAAATAATCTTATAGCCTTTATCACATAATTAACTAATACTAAGCAAATTATGCTTTAAGCTATTGACAAGAAAAACCTTTTCCATTGAAGGAGAAGATTTACCTCTAATATTGCCAACTCTAATGATATTTTCTTTTGAATTGTCTCCAAATATGACTTTCTCACCTTAGATCTTGGTAATGCTAGAATAACGAATCATCTCCGGTCATATGTCTTGATCAACCACTATCCAAGAATCAGTCCACATATTTTATTGATTCGTTCACACACAAAAACAAGATGAGTCTTTTGGTACTCATACCTTATTGTGTCCTTTATGGTTAGTAGTGGTTCTTTTTAGAACCCAAGTCACATCATAACTTTTATCCTTCTTCATAGAACATGTATAAATCAAATGACCTATGGCTTTACAATAATTGCATGTATGGTTTGGGTCATATGATTGTTTTGCTTTAACAAAGTAATTTTTCAAATATTTTTGGTTCTTTTTTGGCTGGTAACCTAAATATTTTTTGTTAAAAACACATTTTTGCCTAGCAAGCATGGTTTTTAAAATTTTAGAACCATATGTGAATATAGCTAGTGTAGTGATCAACTTGTCAACCTTTTCTTTTAAAAACCTGTTTTCTTTTTCAAGTTGGTTTACCTTATCAGTATCATCAACTAATGCATGCTTTATTTTTTAAAGTGTCTTTCTTAATAACATGCATAACTCTTTTTCAAAGAATTATAGTTAGACCCTAAATTTTTATATTCATCATAGAATGTTTCAAAAGCATCATGCAACTCATTATAAAAAAGGTTAGATTTATCATCCGAAGATTGTACCTCAATGTCGCTTTCGATAGCCATGAAACATATTTTTGCAACATGCTCTTCTTCATTACCTAAAGTTGAATTCGAGTCATCACTCCATGTTACTTTCATTGCTTGTTTATGATGATAGTTCTTCTTCATTAATGGGAATCGGCCTACAAATACTAGCAAGGACCCATTACATGTTCCAAATGAGTCAATGACTTGGTCCAAGACACGGGCATTAAAAGAGGCATTGGTTTTAAAGGTTTCGACCAAGTTAGATTTAAAAGGTCCATTGGAGCATCAAGAGAAGACCTTAGTGCATCTTATCCATGTGCAATAGGGGCCCAATCCAACCTTATTTGGGCCATGAGGTGAGGAGAAATCACAACAAAAGAAATAAACGAATCCAAGCTAGCTTAGGAAACAAAGTGGTGGCAAGGCTTCCGAATTATGCAAAGAGATTATTCTAGCAACTTTAATGTTGTTTCCTAGTATTAGAAAGATCCTAAGAGGTGGCAAAATAAGGGAATTAATACCAACAATTACTTCCCTTTCAAAAAAGAGAAAACATAAATCTAATATCAGAATCCTACTACAACTTGGAAACAACATGGGTAGCCACCTTTCGTTTAGTTTTTAGGATTAATGGGCTGCATGGAAGGCTATATATAAGCCTTGAATCAGTTTTGTAATATTTTCTTTCCTTTTCTTCTTCTCACGACATAACATAGATTTAATATTATGGTTTTAATTTGTTTTGTTAGCTACAACCCAAGGCTTGTTTAGGATTAATTAATACTTTGTTTTCAACTACATCCAAAGTTTGTTTGGATAAGGTTATAGACTTTTCAGTATAGGGTTTTTGGGTCAATTTTGTAAGTGTTCCAAATTAATACACTTGGGTAGATCCATTAGGGTTATATTTTCATAAGCATTTAAACCCTTGTAAAGCCTAACATGGGACTTTTTGATCAATAAGAATTCAAAATATTTTTTTTTAACTTGTGTGAGAGTGATTCTTGCATTTTTCAGTTAATGCGGATCAGCCTAACACCAAGCGTAATCATGCCAACGACCCATTGGAGGTGCCAATTGGGCCAATCACAAGAGCTAGGGCAAAGAAGCTTAAAGAAGCATTGAATGGGCTTGTTCAGAACTTATGGAGCAAGATGGACCTAGAGGGGCTTGGAACATTTAAGGAGCATTATGGACAGCCTTTAATTCATCTAGTTCAGGTCCAAGAAGAGCCCAATTCATGTGGAACAAGGGGTTGATATGTCCGGCCCAATACCGGCCTTGTTAGGCTTGTTTTTTCTGATGCTACAAGGATAAAACGTCAGCAATTTATTCTCCTAATTAAGTAAGGAAGTTGGCCATATCTTATTTCTAAAGAGGGGAGGACTATTTAATGCTTTTCCTAACATAGGAAGGAAAGTAATTAAATCAGCAACAAAGGAGGAGATTTGTTTTCTTATTTGTCCAAGTTAAATAAGAAAATCCAAGTTAATCAAGGACATCAAAACAAAGGGGGCAGCAACATAAATTTTCCAAATCAGATTTTTCCTAGTTTATGTAGGACTTCTTAAGGGTGACAAATCAGATTTTTATTATTTTCTTCTTAGTTTTTGGGTTATTATTACTTATTTGGATCAATTGTAAGTGGGCTTTATATAAGGTTACGCAATTTTCAGATCAATAAACTTCTTTGCTGCACTTATTGTGTGTTGGTGGGATAAGCTCCCTTCCTTAGTTCTCTAAAGAACTGAAAACAACTTATCGAAGAACAACTATCTTCGTGGCGTCATCCTTATACTTCTCGTTCGCGAATCAATATTCGTTGAGTGGGGGTCTCCGTTTCCAATAGTGCTGGTGCCTAGGTACAAGTTATCTTTGTGTCACACTCCTATCAAACCTGATTTACTTGGCTTTCCAGGAATTGATGTCTTTGTGTGTGGGTTGCGTGACCATGTGATCACAAGGTTCGCATCATCAGTTCTTGAATAAATTAAATCTAACTTATCAAATTTTGTCTAATCTCTGTTCTTTTTTATGGTACTAATATAATTAGAGATAGTAACAAGATGAAATATAACTCTCTTTTTTTGTGCTTAGATGCCGCAAACACAAAGAACAAGAAGATGAACAACGCAAACACTGAAAAACTTAAAGGAACACTAAAATAACAGAAGGATATGACCTTGTTTCATAGCCTAGCTCTAATACCAACTTATGCGAATCTCGTGATCACGAAACCCACAATCAAGACTGAGATCTGATCCCGGAAAGCTGAATATTATTCTGTTAGAAGCGTGACACAATGAAAACCTGTCCCAAGGCACCAACATTATTGGAACGAAGTAGAATGACACTACGAAACCAGTTAATCTTCAATAAGTCAGATTCAGTTTGCTTAAGAACTGAAGAATGCAATAATCACTCACATGTTAAAACTGAAAAATTCAGAAGTAATATTCATCAATGATTGCTGAATTTTAAGTTACATGCAGCACAAATTTCTAAATCAGATTTCTCATAGCATATATGAGACTTCTATAGGGCAACAAATGTGATCCTATCATATTTAGGATATTAAAATTCATATTTATTATTGTTATTATTATTTTCTTCTTAGTTTACGGTTTTATTTATATTATTTGGGTTTAGTTGTAAGTGGCCCTCATATAAGACCACATAAGGGGTTCATTAGTGTTTGTTTCAATCTAGATTCAATATAAATAAAGGCATAACCACACATCTAAGAGTTGCATAATTTTCAAATCAATAAACTTCTTTTGCCGCACTTGTTGTGTGATGTTGGGATAATCTCCCTTCCTTGGTTCTCTAAAAAACTAAAAAAGGATTTATCGAAGAATAACTAACTTTGTGGCATCATCCTTATACTTCTCGTTCGCGAATCAATATTTATTGGGTGCGGGTTTCTGTTTCCAATAGTGCTGGTATAAGTTATCTTTATGTCACACTCCTATCAAACCTGATTTACTTAGCTTTCCAGAAATTAGTGTCTTTGTGTGTGGGTTGCTTGACCACGTGTTCAAGAGGTTCACATCATTTTGTATCAAAGTTTAGCTCCATTAATCAGGTTATATCCTTTTGAAATTTTTGTTTCTTGTTGATTCCGCACAAATTCATTAGTGTCTAATTTCTTGTTCCCCTTGAATTTGCGGCATATAAAAAATATTTTTATTTTATTTTTTTACTGTCCAAAATATATATCATTAGCATAAAAAAAAAGGAGAGAAAAGAGAACAAGAAAGAAAAAAAATCGTTCACAAACACATTTATTGGTTTCTGCCATAGAAAACTAAACAAAGGCAACTCTGACCAAATCAACTCAGAATTAGCTGAAATTTGATACTCTGATTACTGGGGTCTTAATCGCATTAAATTTTAATTTTGAGGTCAATTGGATGTCGTTTGCCTTTGTTTTCAATTTTAGGTCTGATTCATAATGTTTTTGCGTCTCCATATCAAAGCTTATCATAAATTGCTTAAATTTCATTTTCTGTCTATTTGGGTTGAAATCACACTATATCTAAAATGTTAGCTCAATTAGACATCATTTACTTTATGTTCCAGATTCATACTTAACTCGTCGGAAATAGGTCTGTTTTGCGTAACTTTTAAAATTCGCTTTGTTTATGTTGTTTTCATTTCTTGTAGTATATTATCAATATATCTAACATATTTGGGTGTTGTTTTCATCATTTGTTATGTTTTGTTTCTGTTTTTATTCGAGTCTTCAGTTTTGTTCATATTTTGGATACATTCGTTTGCTACTCGTGAGACTATCATCGCAGTTTTATTTTTCTAGTTTTCTAGTTTTTATTGCTTCTTGAGTCATATATACATATTTGTATTGCGTTGATATATTGGTTCTATTTGGTGTTGGTTTCAGTTCCCCAAAAAGATGAGATGAGAGGTGTGAGCATGTAAGGATATTAAAAGTGTTCGAGCAAAACATGAGCAATGTGAGCATATTTTTTTACCACTAACTAATTTTTGCAAATACTATCATGTCAGATCAAAACAACACACCACCCATCCCAAGGGAGAACTTAAGTTCCAAATGCATGCCATGATGCGGATGATAGAGATGATTAATTTTGTGATGGGAAATGATGTGAACCTCGTGATCATGTGGTCACGCAACCCACACGCAAAGACACCAACTCTGTTGACCAGTATTGTGGTGCCTTCCTAAACTCCGATTGACCTAAAAGCTCAACCCATAGTAGGACAACATGTCTGGAGAGTCTACATAAAATTTTAGCTCGATCCAACGGTCGGATTAAGAATTATAACTGTTGTCGTAAACCTGGACTGTTGCGCTTTTTACACCAAAATCCTAATCTGACCTTACTTGGGTCGTATCACAAGGCTGAACTGTATCATTCCCTCCCTCTTCAAGAAGATTCACCCTTGAATCTTGAATAGGATTAGTAGCGACTTCAGTAGCCTCTTGTTTAAACCTTCAGAATTCCCTTATTGCTAACACCTTTCTCCAACAACACTGTATAGAGGTAGTGAGTGACAAGAATTTCAAATAAGCACGCCGTACTAACCACTTGCGTATATGATTTTGAATGATAACCACAGCAGCTCTCCTCCGTCTTTCATTCTTTTGGCGTTGTACCTCCTTTTCCCATGAAGCTTGAAGATCATAGAATAATCTTCTACACTTATCAACTTCTCGTTCTAAAACCCCCAAACCATGGCTTAGTTTTTTGCATCGTTGATCAACAATCCTTCTCTGTTCCCTCTCCCTTGGTGAATACGTGACACAAATATGGAAAAGAAGAAGAAGAAGAAGAAAAAGACAAAGACAAGAATAGAGTTTAAACAGGAAGAACACTGATTTAGACTCAAGATTGCGAATTTGACTTTTGTTTGGACTAGAACTTATCAAAAAACAAACAAATGTGAAACTGATAAAAATGACTCAAACAACATCCAGATATCAAAATATGATGATAGTATAATGCCAGCAATGAAATCAACAAAAACAAAACAAATTTTGAAAGACAACACCAAACAAACCCGTTACCGCAAGATAAAACCCGATTTTGGAACCTAAAGAAAACGCAATCCAAATGACCTCGAATTTAATATTATAGTATTAGGATACCAAGAAAACAACAAATCTCAAATTATAGGTCGTTCTATTATGTCTAGGTACCCAAACCCCGTGTATGATCAGTTTGCGGCAAAATTGAACCTCCAATTAAAACCTCATGCAAGCGATATCAAAATAAGACCAAATTTTATAAATATTGTGATATAACCCTGAATAGATATAATATGGATTTTCAATTGACTCTGAGGTGATTTGCTTATGGTTCACTAAGAATACTGTTTCTACGGCAGAATTGAACCTCGAATTAAAACCTCAAGCAAACGATATCCAAATAAGCCCAAATTTGATATAAAATGTGATATCACACCCAATAAACAGAATATGAAGTTTCAATTGATTCTAAGGTGGTTTGCTTATGGTTCACTAAGAGTAGTGTTTCTGCGGCAGAATTGAACCTCGAATTAAAACCTCAAGCAAACAACATCAACATAAGCCCAAATTTGACATCTGATGCAATATCACCCCCAATAGATTGAATATAAAGTTTCAATTTATTCTGAGGTGTTTTGCTTATGGTTCACCAAGAGTTGTGTTTCTGCGGTAAAAATTTAATGATCCTTCAAATTTCAACTAATCCCTCTCTCTCTCTCTCTCTTTCTTTCTCTCTTTTTTTTTTTTTGCTTTTTAATATACTGATATGATTAGAGACAGTAACAAGATGAAGTATAACACTTTTTTTTTTGCTTAGATGACGCAGACACGAAGAATAAGATGGACGCAAACACTGAAAAACTTAAAGGAACACTAAAAAAAACGAAAATAATATAAGGATATGACCTTGTTTTGGAGCCTAGCTTTGATACCAACTGATGCGAACCTCGTGATCACGTGGTCACGCAACCCATAATCAAGATTAAGATCTGATCCCAGAAAGCTGAAATAGGTCTAATAGGACTGTGACACAATGGAAACTACCCCAAGGCACCAACACTATTGGATTGAGTAGAATGACACCATGAAGCCAGTTAATCTTCCATAAGTCAAATTCACTTTGTTCAAGAACTGAAAAATGCAAGAATCACTCTCACACGTTAAAAGTAAAAAATTCAGAAGTAATTATCATCAAAGCTGCCGAAATTTTGACTTACATGAGTTTAAATAGTTCTTGAAAAGTTAACCCTAATGGACCCCTTATGTGGACTTAAATGAGGTCCACTCAAAATTGACCCAAAACCCTAAATTGAAAAGCCCATAACTTAATCCAAACAAGTCTTGGATCTTAACTGAAAACAAAGTATTAATTAAGCCCAAACAAGCCTTGGGCTGTAGCTAACAAAATAAAATAATAAAAATAACTAATTTTTCATTAAATACCACAAGCCCTTCTTTCCTTGTGTAGCTAGGATGAATAAGGAATCCTTATAAGAAAAGGATTCTGAAACATTAATGAATCTCTGCCACACTTGGAGATTATATTGCAGCTCATTAAAGATCCTTGTGCAACTAGAAAATTCCCATAACCAGCTGCCACATCCTTGTAGGAAAAGAATCCTAACCAAATAGGAAGTCCACAAGTCAAATGGAAGTAAATAACAAAATTTGTACAGCCTATATTGACCAGTATTGTGGTGCCTTCCCAAACTCTGATTGACCTGAAATCTTAACCCATAGTAGGACAACATGTCTGGAAAGTCCACATAAAAGTTTAGCTCGATCCAACAATCGGATTGAGAATTATAATTGTTTCCGTAAACCTGGACTGTTGCGCTTTTTACGCCAAAATCCGAATCTGACCTTACTTGGGTCGTATTACAAGGCTGAAACGTATCACCCACCCAACAAATATTGATTCGCGTACGAGAAGTATAAGGATGTCACCACGAAGACAGTTGTTCTTCGATAAGTCGTTTTTCAGTTCTTAGAACCATGGAAGGGAGATTATCTCACCAACACACACACAAAGTGCGGCAACCAAGAAGTTTTATTAATCTGAATTGTCTAACTTACATGTCTGGTTATGCCTTTATTTATACTAACTCTAGACTTAATAAACCCTAATGGACCCCCCTTAGGTGGACTTATATTAAGCCCTCTTACAATTAACCCAAATAAGTAATAATAACCCAAAGACTAAGAAGAAAATAATAAAAATCTGAAATTTACCATCCTAAATAAGCTAGAATCAGATTTGTCACCATTAAGAAGTCTCAAATAGACTACGAAATCTGATCTGAAGGTAGAATTTATTTTGAAATCTTCTTTCCTTTTTGTAGCTAGGATGAATAAAGAATCATTGTAAGAAAAGGATTCTGAAATAATTATGAATCATTGCCACACTTGGAAACTATGTTGCAGCCCATTAAAGATCTTTGTAGAATTAGTAGATTTCCAAAATAAGCTGCCACATCCTTTTAGGAAAAGAATCCCAGCCAGATAGGAAGTCCATAAGTCCAAAGAAAGTAAATAACAAAATTCGTACAGCCTCTATTGACCCATGTTTCGATACCTTTCCGAACTCCGATTCACCTGAAATTTTAAAGGAAGGTAGGAAAACATGTCAGGAGACTCCACGTAAACTTTCAGCTCGATCCAACGGTCGAATTGAGAATTATGATTGTTGCCGTAAAACTGGATAGTTGCCCATTTTACGTCAAAATCTGAATTTGACCTTCCCTGGATCGTATCAAGGAATGTGTGTGAAATACTTGATAGGGTGGAGAAACATGGTAACTAGGCTGGTACAAGCACCCAAGACGTGAGGAAGGTTGGGGCTGAACCGAAAGCAAATAGTGGCAGTAGGGCTGAAAAGGCAAGGTGGGCTGATTGTGAGGATTTTGAGGGGGACGTTCATGATATTGGTGATGGTGGTTTTAAGGATGAGAGCATAGGCCATCGAGAAGGTTTTCAGCATCCTAGAAACCAAAGGGATTTTGGGAATAGAACTAGGGGTCTATTCAACCAAAGGGGAAATTTCTGTAGTGTTTGGGGGGGGCATGATGATTTGGATGCTATCAAACTAAAAATACCTTCTTTTCAAGGTAAAATTGATCCCAAAATGTATTTGGAGTGCGAGAAAATGGTGGATTGGATTTTTTTTATTGCCATAACTATTTGGAGGCGAAGAAGGTAAAATTGGTAGTCATTGAGTTCATAGATTATGCACTGATTTAGTGGGATCAGAATGTGATTAGCAGGAGAAAGAGTGGAGAGGCCGATAGCATAGTGGGAGAAGATGAAAGTGTTGATGAGACGACAATTTGTGCCTAACCACTATTATAGAGATTTGTATATGAAATTGCAGGGTTTGAGTCAGGGTTCTAGGTCCGTGGATGAGTATTTCAAGGAGATGGAGATTGCAATGATTAAGAACCTAAATTCAGAAGACCATCAGATTTGGCTAAACCTAAATCATTAATTAAAGCGGTTGAGAATGGGAGGTAAAACCCAATGAGTGAAGAAAGTATACTTGTGTGATGATAATAGTGTGGAAAAATTAAAGAAACAACCTTGATTTTATGCAAAGGAGCTCAAATCACATTTGCATTTTTCCCTAACAAGCCGATGATCTTACTTATATATAAGGAGACTTATTTTAACACTAACGATCTTGATTTTGTTATTCCTAGAATGGCTATTTCTTTGTTGCAGGAGTTTGATGATGTATTCCCTAAAGACATCCCTAGTGGATTGCCACTATTAAGGGGAATTTAACATCAGATTGACAACCTAGAGATTCGATTCCTAACCGTCCAGCCTATAGAAGTAACCCCAAGGAGACGAAGGAGCTTCAAAGGCAAGTAGATGAGTTGATGATGAAGGGGTACATTTGAGAGAGATTATGAGCCCTTGTGATGCGAACCTCGTGGTCACGTAACCCACACGCAAAGACACCCCCGGAAAGCTAAATAAATCAGGTTTGATAGGAGTGTGACACAAAGATAGCTTGTACCTAGGCACCAGCACTATTGGAAACGAAAACCCCCACCCGATGAATATTGATTCGCAAACAAGAAGTATAAGAATGACGCCAAAAAACCAGTTGTTCTTCAATAAGTTGTTTTTCAGTTCCTTATAGAATTAAGGAAGAAGTTTTATGTCTTTATTTAGTGAGATAATCTCACCAACACACACACAAAGTGAGGCAAACAAGAAGTTTTATTAATCTGAATTGTCTAACTTACATGTCTGGTTATGTCTTTATTTATACTAACTCTAGACTTAAATAAACCCTAATGGACCCCCCTTAGGTGGACTTTTATGAGACCCACTTACAAATGACCCAAATAAGTAATAATAACCTAAAGACTAAGAAGAAAATAATAAAAATCCAAAAATTATTATACTAAATGTGCTAGAATCAGATTTGTCACCATTAATAAATCCCAAATAGACTAGAAAATCTAATATGAAAGTAGAATTAATTCTAAAGTCTTCTTTCCTTGTTATAGCTAGGATGAATAAGGAATCCTTGTAAGAAAAGGATTCTGAAACATTTATGAATCCTTGCCACACTTGAAAACTATATTGCAGCCAATTAAAAATCTTTATAGAACTAGGAGATTCCCAAAACAAGCTGTCACATTCTTTCAAGAAAAGAATCCTCACAAGTCAAAAGGAAATAAATAATAAAATTCGTACAGCCTCTGTTGACCAGTATTGTGGTGCCTTCTCGAACTCCGATTGATCTGACATTTTAACTCAAGGTAGGACAACATGTAAGGACACTCCACGTAAAATTTCAACCTGATCCAAAGGTCGAATTAAAAATTATGATTGTTATCGTAAAACTGGACGGTTGCGCACTTTACGTCAAAATCCAAATCTGATTGTTTTTTCGTTGCCCGAATCGTGATCCCTCTCTCTTCAAGATGATTCATCCTTAAATTACCAACAGGTTTGATGGACAATTCCTTAGCCTCTTGTTTCATCCATTAGAGTTCTTTTCTTGCATGCAATTGCCTGTAACAACATTGTATGAATATAGTTGTCGATAAAAATTTCAAATAAGCATGTCTTCTCATCTGGTTGTGTGTATATTTTTGAATGATAACCACTGCTGTCCTCTTTCGTTTGTTATCTTTTTGGCGCTGAATTGAAGTTCTCCATTCTTCACGTTCTTTATTTGTTTCTTTATAAACTTTTTCAAATTGTTTAGCCTCGTGCTCTTTATCTAACATCATAAAAGCATTATGTGCATAACTATTTGAAACTCGTAGCCTCCGTTTCTCTTCCATACTCATATTGAATCTCCTCCGATTAGCCACCTTGACCTATCGGTCCTACTGCCACTATTTGCTTTCAGTTCAGCCCAAACCTTCCTCACGTCTTGTGTGCTTGTACCAGCCTTGTTACCACATTTCTCCACCCTATTAAGTCTGTCACACACGTTCCCCATCACAAAATTCATCCTCTCCATCATCTGCATCATCTACATCATGACTTTTGATCTGACATAGCCTACAAAAATTGGTTAGTGGTAAAAACAAAATCCTCACATCGCTCGTGTTTTTCTCAAACACTCTTAATATCCTCACGCGATCACACCTCTCGTCTCACCTTTGCGAAACTGAAACCAACACCAAATAGAACCAACTTAGCAGTGCAATCCAAATATGTAAATGACTCAAGAAGCAATAAAAACCAGAAAATAAGAAAAACAAAACTACGATTATAGTCTCGCGAGTAGCAGGCGAATCTATCCAAAATAAGAATGAAACTGAAGACTCGAATAAAAAACATAAATGAAATATCCAAAATGATGAAACAACACCTATATATGTTGGATATGTTGAAAATATACTACAAGAAATGAAAAAAATAGAAAGAAAATGAATTTCAAAAGTTGACATAAAATAGACTCGTTTACGAGGAGTTGAGTTCGAATTTGGAACCTAAAGTAAATGATGTCCAATTCAGCTAAAATTTCAGTAATAGTGTGATTTCAACCCAAATAGACAAAATATAAAATTCAAGCAATTTACGATAAGGTTTGATTTACTGATGCAAAAACGTTATGAATGAAACCTGATTAGACCCGAAATTGAAAACCAAAGCAAATGATATCCAATTAACCCCAATAATCAGAGTATCAAATTTGAACTAATTTTGAATTGATTTGATCCAATAATCCCTTGCTTAGTTTTCTGCGGCATAAACCAATAAACATCTTTTGGAACGATTTGTTTTTTCTTTCCTTTTTTCTTTTATTTTTTTATGCTAGTAATATATTTTGGACAGTAATAGAACAAAATAACAAAAATATTTTTTTATCTGTTGCAAAATCAAGGAGTAGAAGAAATTGGACACTAAGGAATTTTACGGAAACAAGAAGGAAATTTTTTTATTCAAAAGGATAATAACTTTTTTTTTGATCAAATGTTAGAATTTTATAGATCAAAAAGCAATATTAGCTGGAAAACCAGCATGCCAAAAATACATATGTACAGAACAAGCCAGTGAAAACAGGCTCCCAACAAGTGCAAACAAAAAATAAAACCCAGAGAAACAAAACTTCTCATACATAGAGAGAAGGTAACCTCACTACAGGTGCCAAGAACCCAAAGATATAGGTGCCAAGAATAACCGAGGGAATAGAAAACCACAAGCCATCAAGACAAAAATGCTTAACTACATTTACCCAAAATTCCAAAAGCCATGGATTGAGACCACGGACAAAATCAGGATAATAACTTAATTAATGGAGCTAAGCTCTAATACCAAATTATATGAACTTTATGATCACGTGATCTCTCAACTTACACGTAAAGATACCAATTCCTGGAAAGCCAAGTAAATTAGGTTTGATAGTAGTGTGACACAAAAGATAACTTGTACCTAGGCACCAGCACTATTGGAAATGAAAACTCCACCCCGACGAATATTGATTCACGAACGAGAAGTATAAGGATGATGCCACAAAACCAATTGTTCTTCGATAAGTCATTTTTTAGTTCTTTATAGAACCAAGGAAGGGAAATTATCTCACCAACACACACACATAAAGTACAACAAACAAGAAGTTTTATTAATTTGAATTGTCTTACATACATGTATGGTTATGCCTTTATTTATACTAACTCTAGACTTACATAAACCCTAGGGGTGTTCAAAAAAACCGATAAACCGAGTAAACCGAGAAAACCGATAAAAAATTAACCGAAAAAACCGAACCGAGAAAAAAAACTGATTAGAATATTTAGAAAAAATTCTGGTTCGGTTCGGTTTTTGGTTTTGTAATGCAGAAACCGGTTAACCCGGACCGAACCGAACCGGTTCAAAAAAAAGGTCCCTAACCACCACTGGTATAAATAGAAACTTTCCCCCTCTTGCCTAACTCTAACAAACTAACAGAGCACCTGCCGTCCCACCCCCTCTCCCTCTCCCTCTCCGCTAACCTTAACCAGAGCACCTACCAAAATACTAGAGGCTCTCCCTCTCACCTCTCCAAAATATTTTAGCTTATCGGACAAGTTCTTGAGAGAACTCAGACAAGTTCTTTCGTTCAGTACGAGTACATCACAGAAGCATCAATGGGTAGGCATCAATTTCCTCTCCTCTCCTTTTGTTTTTGGGTGATGGGTTTTTGTTGATGAGGTGATTAGTAGTGTTTTATTTCAGTTTTCAAGGATTTTTTATGTGGGGTCTGTGTGTTTTTTATTTACCTTGTCATTGGTCATGGTTCTTCTTCAAGAAACCAACTTCTGGTTTTATTGGCTGGTTTTGTTCTCATAGTTTTTTTGCCTTTTCCTCTTCAAAATTTTTAATTTCTACAGAGGTCAACATGAGCTTTTCAAATGACATGGATGATGAATATGAGAAACTCTTTAGGAGATTGAATCCACCCAGGTATGTATTATGCAGATTCGTCATCTTTTTTTTTTTTAATTTTCTAAGTGAAAGTGACCTTAAATTTTTCCCATCTTGGTGTTAGTTAAAATAACTTTGGTGTGCACATTCTAATTTTCTTGATTATCCCGATGTGCTCTGTATATAATTCCTTTTGGTGTCTTGCAGGTTTTGTTATTGATGCAGAACCTTACTGTTAACTTGTCTAGCCCTGATTTTGAGCCATATGTAAGTGTTAATGTTTTGTAGGTATGTTCATAGCAGCTCTTACCAGCATGCATGTATATTGCCACTTATTTTGGCTTATTGAAAGAAT
>Ga0325403_1000244_pt1 | contig 33850 bp, 15 predicted proteins | sample PopdelMetagenome_19_FD_205665 | JGI IMG/M metagenome (GOLD analysis project Ga0325403, IMG submission 205665) | Populus deltoides microbial communities from Bellville, Georgia, United States - Xylem-PdKOR-R4 | ecosystem: Host-associated > Plants > Phyllosphere > Stem > Wood/Secondary xylem... | reverse complement strand
GCAGCAACTAAGAAACGATAAATTACTGATAAGATGATTAAAGGTAAAATATTCAGATTTCTAGGTCAAGAGGGTTATTTTCTTGGTACTGACACACCAATTTTTTCCACTGCAAATCTCTCCCTTTCGATTTTTTCTCTGTATTTCCATACATTTATTGTGTGGTGAGTACTTATTTTATTATTTCCAACAAGTCCAATTGACAATACTTCTTACTGTAATAGACAGACTTGAAAACAAGAGTGAACTGTTTCTGAATGCTCATCGTTATATTTGGTTAAGTGAACAGTTATTTTCAGGATTACAATCAAATTTGTTCTGAAACATGTGACCATGGAAGAAAGGAAAATAAGTGGACCTAATCCATTGAATCATGACCGTGTCCAGTATTGTTGAATTTTTTAGAAAACGGGGCTGAAATTCTGAATCGTTTAATGGCTGTAGTTGCAATTCATAACTGCATATTTGATGAAGTCATTTTTTTTTGTGTCTGGGAGGGTACTAAAACAGGAATAGGAGTGGTTGTTGATAATTAGGATATAAGGGTTATAAATCCAAAGTTATAAAGCTAAGAAGTGTTTACCAAAGTCGTGAAATCCATTGACTTAGTTAGAACAATAGAAAACAATGGTGATTGTAGTTTGCCGTGAGACAAAGTAACTGAACTTGACCAACCCCTGAATCTTGTCTGAAGTGGTAACTACACAATCCTTTGCATCTTTGCATGCAATCAATAACGATATTCTCTTTTGAGTTTTCAGCATTGATTCCACTCCGCTATTTTTATCTCAAACAATATATGCTGTCCTCTGCCATTTTATTTATTTATTTATTTATTTATTATCAATTCTCTCAAGTTTGCTTATGTTTCTTTCTGACTCTGGCACGTGAAGAAATCAAGCATATGATTGATAATGTCTTGCTGGTTATATGTACTTCCTAGATCAAAGTTATGAAGAAAACGTATTTGCCTGAAATAAATGAAATGTACCAGAGAATTGCTACCAAGTTACAGCAGGTAAATTGTCTCTGTAATGTTTTCCGATTTATTTGCCCACACATGATTCATAAACCCCTACAGTTGAGCTTCTGTATTAATTTGTTTTCCCCATCAGCATTGCTTGTCACTGTATCATCTGCACTAATTACCTCCCCCACCCCACAACCAAGCATTGACACAGAAGAATTGGAATAGAAACATTTTTTTCACTAATGTTTACTAGTTTTGCTACAAAGGGTCAATGCAATTTTTAATTCTCGTGTATGTTAACTTTGCTTTCCAGCATGACTCTCTTCCGCAACAACCAAAGTCAGAACAGCTTGAAAAGCTGAAGGTATTCAAGGTCATGTTGGAGCGCTTGATAACATTCTTACAGGTCTCTAAAAACAACATCACACCTACTTTCAAGGAGAAATTGGGTTTCTATGAGAAGCAGATTGTAGGTTTTCTAAACACAAGCAGATACAGGAAGCCTATTCCTAATTTACAGCAAGGACAACCTCCCCAACCTCGTATTCAACCTATGCAGCAACCCAATTGCAGTCCCATGAAAATCAACTGAATCCCCAGTTGCAATCAATGAATACGCAAGGTTCTGTGCCACAGATGCAGCAGAACAATATGTCAAGCTTGCTGCATAATTATCTTTCAACTTTATCTGGGGATTCGACGTCACAATCAAACATGATGAATCCAATACAACCAGGCTCCAATTTTGATTCTGGACAAGGAAATGCACTGAGCTCATTGCAGCAGACACCTGTAGGATCTGTACAACAGAATCTCGTGAGCATTTCCCAACCAACCAATGTCAACACATTGTCAGCACAAAGTGGGGCGAGTATGCTACAGCCAAATATTCCCCTTCAGTCGAATTCCAATATGATTCAACACCAGCATCTAAAACAGCAGCAGCAGCAGCATGAACAACAGATGCTACAAACACAATAGCTTAAACGATTGCAGCAACGCCAGAATTTAATGCAGAATCAACAGATGCAGCAGCAGCAATTACACCAGCAAGCTCCATCTCCTATGCCAGGAGATTCTGACAAACCAGTTTCTGATATTTCCTCACTCTTAAATACTGGAAATATTGTACACCAACCATCTGTTGCACAAGCACTGGCTCCATCCCTTGCAATTGGCACTCCTGGGATATCTGCATCACCTTTGCTTGCAGAGTTTACCAGTCCTGATGGTGCTCATGGCGGTGCTTTGACAACTGTTTCTGGCAAGTCAAATGTTACAGAGCAACCACTTGAGTGCTTGATTAAAGCGGTTAGTGATGCTCTCTTTTTGGTTTCACTCCACCCCACCCTTATTTTGGAGGTTTCTGAAAAAGAAAGAAACTTCTTTGTGAATGAGATGGTGATGCTGTAATTTTTTTCCCAGGTGAAATCTCTGTCTCCCAAAGCACTTAGTGCATCTGTTGGTGACATTGGCTCCGTTGTCAGTATGATTGACAGAATTGCTGGTTCTGCAGCTGGTAATGGATCTAGAGCTGCTGCTGGTGAGGATTTGGTAGCAATGACAGGATGTCATCTTCTTTCGTTTTTGTCTTTTTTATTTTTCTCGTGTTTCTCACAAGTAGGGAACTCGAGGGAATAAAAAGTGCTGGGAAGTAATTTTTGTTGGAACTTTTTGAGTAACATCTTCTTTCGATGATGACCTCTTGGATGGCTGCAAGAAGCTTGTTCCGCTTTAAATTTGAAGGTTAATCTATTGCTATGAGCACTGGTGTTTCAATTTGAAACTTGAGTTGCAACTGAACTTAAATGAATGGTGTTGGGAAATCTATTTGTTTTAACTTGAACAGGGTTGAAATAAAGTGTATGGTTTCCTAATTTCTCAGTATTAAGTTGAATGTTTTGGTGATATCTCTACATCCAAAATCATATAGACAGCTACTGCTGGTACTTGCAGTAGCCAATGAGCACTGATATATATTGCAGAGTGGGATAAAGTTAACTCGTTGCATTTTCATAAATTAAAGGGATTTCTCTTCTTTTCTTTGTCAATTACAGCGCATGCTTGGAGGTGTTCTTACTCAGAGTAAATGCTATTGTAATGTTTTCACAGAGACTCCCCTGTTTTGCAACTTGTATAAATCAACAAAGAGTAAGGCATCTTCTGAAGAAACAAAGAAATTTAATACCCTAAACTAAGCAGCAGGTAGAAGGCAAAAACCGAGCACAAATTTTCAGGAAGGGACAAACAAAAAAAACCAAAAAGAAAGTAGAGATAAATACAGACTAAAATTCACAACACCCATTTTCTTTCCATCGGAACACTTTAAATAATTTATTAAATTTATAATGATCTGATTTCTGTGCATATAAAAAAATCAACTTAATGATCAATTCTCTATAATTTTGGCATTACTAAAAACATCCAAACTAATAAACTATTAGTTATTATAGTCATTTTAATAAACATTTAGTTATGAATTCACCAAACATTTTGAACAATTTATATTGATGAATTAACATGTAAATTTTAGATTTTTTGACTTATTAGTTCCTTCATGAATTACTTCTAAAGCATATATCTCTAAGCATTTTTATTGAATATAATTCTATCAAATTCACTTTTATCCAATGTATAATATAAAATATTCATGGCTTTTAACATCCATAAAAAAATAACTTTTTATCATTGTATTGTACGGATATTCACTTCTAATTTTAAAAATCTCAATACCATTTTCAATTTTGATAAGTTTAGGAGATAACCACAAATTAAAATCAATATATTGACAATAATTATCATGAAACAATTTATTACTTGTCTTTTGGTGGTAACAATATGATTGTAATATTGTTTTTCAAACTTACTCAATCTTTTATTCGTGATAGCATAACCAAGAATAAATCATAGAAGAGTTTATATATTATAAACAGATGAACAACGTTAAGATATTTGTTTTTTTTTGTTTTTTTTTTTTTTTTTGATAATGAGAATGTCCTAAACAATCTTGCCATTTGATCCAGAGATGTCATTGCCTCCTTGTAAACACCAGAAATACTCAGGCTGGGCAGGTCAGGGGTGATGTGTTTGGTCGCCACTGTGTCATCATATTTTAGACAAAGCCATAGTAACTCTTAAATGAAAGGGAGAAGAATGAACAATGGCATGAAAAGTAACTCTTAAACGAAAGATCAATCATCATATTTTAGACAAAGCCATAGTAAGAAAATAAAGCATGCCAAAGTTCTTTAATATGTATGTGTGAGAGAAAAGGGTGATGTTCATGTAACCTAAGTTGTTGATTCCAAGTACATTTGAGAGCTTCATCTAGAAATAAAATTAACATGGAATGTTAAAAACAATCAGTTGAGAAATGAAAGAGGCAATGCATGGCTAAACCAATGGAAGCTAATTAAAGCTAATGATGTCCCTAGCTAGTAAGCAATTTTTGCCGCAATGACATATGCCTCATTAGAGATATATTGAATTTGCATATTATTATTATCATATATTTTGTATTGTCGTTTAAAAAAGTAAATATTTTCCTTATATGGAGTTAAGTGTTTTTAATTTTATCATGTAAAATTTATATATTTTTTAAAAGATTAATACAATATACATTTAAACATCTATAAATTAATATCATTGAGACCATGAAATTTATTAATTAATCAAGATATTATTTAGTAAATAAATTTATACACTTATACATTATCAATTAAAAAATTTCTTTTTAAAAACATTGAACTCAATACATGCATTGTGTATTCTTATTATACAAATATTATCTAATCATCAAATTATGAATTATCATAATTCTATATATTAATTTATTTAAATAAAACAAGTTCAAGAATTAATGTAATCAATCTTATTAATTAATAAAAGTCATGTATGTATCTATTTTTGCAAATTGGATCCATACTTAATTAACATACTTATTGAATATTAAGTCAAGCAAAAAATCTATAAAAAGAATATAAAAGGGAGCCAAACAACAATATTAAAAACGAATAAGAGGTAGAATATCCATTAACTAATAGTAAAAGAGGTTGATACCAAAGGACACAAAATCACAAAAATTCATGAAACTACACAAGGCTCTCTACAAGTGGGGTTTGTTCAATACCAAGAAATTAAACATTTTTTTTAAAAAAAAACTAAAAGAATTATTTAAAAAGTTAAAAGAAAATAAATGCACTTTTGTCCACGTCAACAACAACTATAACAAAATGCCGGGCTGCAGAATATAGAAGATTTTCCACAACAACCTGAAAAAAATCATATATGCTTAAGTAACTATTTGGCATCTGTCATCGTGATTAAACTCAATCTAGTAAATTAATCTTAAATTCCTTTTATCCGACTCTTCACTTATATTAAATTTAAAATTAACCAAAGTAAAAGTTCTTCCAGCATGACTCAAACGATGTAATTGGTTCAAAAGCAATCCATATGACCGGTAAAAAATATAATTTGGCTTCAAAAAATTTCAAGATAACATCTTTTTTGTAACATTGATACGACGATATATTAGATTGACACTGATTTTGAGGTTTAACTCTCCAAACCCACTACCTGAATAATAGACTCCTTCTGGTTTAAAAATTTTTTTTAAAAATTATTTTTTACTTAATGATGTTATAATAAAAATAGATGCTCGTAAAATTAAACATCAACCAAATATCAAGATATTTGTTTGAGATTGCAATAACAAATATCATAGAAAGCAAACCGAAACAAGACCAATTCAAAATCAATCAAATGTTAAAGGATGAAACTAAGGAAAAGCCAAAGAGGATTCAATTTAAAGAAGGAAAAAATTGAAAGGTAGAGTTTAAAAATAAAGTAACAATATAACATTATTATTAAACTTAATCAAGTGGATAACCTTGAAACCTCTTAATTCAACTTCTTGCCTGACATAGGTTTAAAATTAATTTACAAGGAAGTTGTCTGTACATAACTTAGTTGACTTGACATGTGCAAATTAAGGCAACCTAAATGACCACTAAAAGCAAGGTTTGGATTTTGAAGGAAAAAAAATCAAAACAATATCTTTTTTTTTACTATTAAGACGAAGATATACTAGATCAATTCAAGCTTTGCATCTTAACTCGTTAAATGCACAACTCAGATCATGAACTCCGCTAGATTTAAACACTATTTTTTATATAATGATACGATAACTAAAATAGACACTTACAAAATTAAACACTAAACAAATTTAGTGACGTTTGTTTAAAACTGTGATAACCATATATAAAAGAAATAAAAACAAATTATGATGACCAATTCAAAATCAATAAAATATTAAAATGAAATTGGAAGGAAAAAAATAGCAAAAATCATTCAATCAAAAGAAGAAAAATTAGAAAGAATTTATTTGTTTTTTTTTTTTAAGGGGGAGGATATGAATAGTAAAGTAGGAGGCAACCGTAACTTTTTTTTAGTATAATAAATAATTTTTAATTAAATTAAGATCTTTATCTCATACAATTAGACCAAAAAAAAAGTTTAATAAAACGGGAAGAAAATGCCTAAAGACTGATTTGTAAAAAAATGAAAGGAAATTTTAAAAAAAACACCAAATCAAGAAGCCAAAGAATATAAGGACCCGTTTAAAATACACACATATATATAAAGAGTGAAGGAGGTAGAGAAGCAGAAATTTTTTAGTATAGTAGTTTATTTCTAATTAAATTGGAAACTTTAACTCTTATAATTAGGCCAAAAAATAATTAAATAAAAAATGACTAAATTGTATAAAAAAAAAACCCAAATCAAAAAGGAAAAAAAAAACTAATTTAAAAAAATTGAAGTGTTTTACTATTCAGATAAAAATGAAACATCATTATAGTATTCAACTAGATAGATGACCCGTATTATGGGTTATTTTTTTTAAAAAGAAAAAAAAAGTTTCTACATTGTTAGATTGTGAGAAAAAAAAAGTTTTAAAAAATACCTGTGTACAAGAGAGAAGAGATTTGGTTTGAGAATACATGCTAAAAATCTAAACATGAACTGAAAATAAAGTGGAATTATAAAAATTAAAATAAAAACTAAAAAAGATAAATGATTCAAGTGATTCATTATAGACTCTAAAGTAAAACACTATGTATTAACACAATATATTTACTTTTTTCCTTTCTATACACAAAATAATTGTCTTGCTAATGGGGATAAAGTTAATCTTAGAATAAAATAAATCTAAAGCTGGCTTTGGATAACATTTTCATCTTTGCAATATAGTTTTTTTGTAATATTTAGATGCTTTTATAGCTATTTAGTAATTTAAAGTATTGAAATATTAATAAATCAATAAAAAAAGCTACTATATGAGTAGCACGTGTCAACGCATGATAGTCCACCATGTTATTCAGGAACTAATAAACTAACCTAAACCCGTTCTTGCTTTACAACGAGCCACAAAGAATACTCTTTTGAATGTTAAAAGCATGAACCATATTGTTCATAAGTCGCTATTTCATAAGTGTCATCCTTAACAATTAACATTTCCTTTTTATAGCTTAGGATTTGCGTACTAAGGGCTTATTTGACGTTTTGATGTTTAAATATAAAAAAAAAATCAAAATATATTATTTTAATATATTTTAAAATAAAAAACATTATGAATCACATCCGCTATTATATTTTTAAACAATCACTGATAAGTTATTCAAAAATAATTGTTTTCCATACTAAAAATATCAATTCACTACTTTTTAGGATTATCCACAAAGTTTACTTTTGACCTAACTACAACAAACGTAGTAGCTTTCTCGTTAACATTCTCAATGATATTGCTTTGTGCATTTTTTTCCTTTAACGTGACAACAGTCCTTACAAATATTATGTCTTTGCCTTTTACAAACAAAATAAGTTTCTTTGAACTTCTTTTTGCCGACACCACTCAAATTAATTTTGGTTTTTTCCCCGCATGAAGAATGTTTAGGAATTGGGTTTGCCATTCAGACCACAAAGATTACTATGTTAACAAGTATATCAAAATTATTATGATTGATGATTTCTAATTAATTTTCTATATCATTTATATTCAGAACCTCTCTTTAATTATATATAAAAAAAGCTATATAATTATAATTCTTTTAGTTTTAGTTTTAGTTTGTTAGTTATGAACAAGAATACAATTCTTTTAGTTTGTTTGCGAATCTGGAATCAAGTCATCTGTCAAGCTCTGTTCACTGTGGTCCGACATTTCTCACCTCTCCCCACCTGAGCTCTCTCTCTTTCCCTCCTCCGCTCTCGGAAACCGCCGCCTCCACCACCGCCGCCGAACCAATAAGGCTTCAAATCTCCACCAGGTGCTTCATTTTCTATTTTTTTTTTAGATTCACATCTGCGTTTTCATTTATTTAATTGAAATTACTATCCAGAGAGAGAAATTCGATTTTAATAAGTAAATTAAAAAGATATATAATCGGATCGATGAAATAGCTGCTCGTGAACGCAACTCGAAGAAAGGCGCAATCAGCCGATTCAACTGTGGGTGGAGCATTTAGTATGGTCAGGGTTATTGTGTTGTCTATTCAAAGAAAGATGTGCCTGTAAATTTGTTAAGTTGATTCTTATCAGTCTGCTCTTTAGAGTTGATGATAACATGAAATATTCATTGTTAATGCTCGTTGTTTTCTTCGTCTTTTTCCAAGACTAAAACATCCTAGACAATCTCTTTGGGATGGGTTAGTGTTTCTGGCCTCTTCATCTTCTATTTGTGCTTTGGTATTTAGTCTGCTGATATTCATTGGGGATTGAAAAGCCTCGTTTTACGACTTTGTTTTGTCTTCTTCTTATTTCTTTATTCTTTTGGGGATGTGGTATTTTCCTCTTTCTATTTACACTATTTGCTCCCTACAATATTTATTCTTTCAGAGAAGTAAATATATGCATAAATAACAAGAACAGGAGGGGAAGGGGAGTATTTGCTTAGAAGGGAATGCTTCTTTGGTTTAGAAGCACCATGAAGATTCTTTGCTTTGAATGGCCGAATACCCAGGATCCTAGCACCTTGGCCTGAATGGTTGTGCATATTTGTTATGCATCCATATTTGGCTGAATTCTTTAATAAAGTACATGATATTAGACGGAAGTTCTTTTTAAATCTATTCAAGTCTGAATAAACTGATATTCCATTTTCCATGTTCTTGATGTGCTTTTGCTCATCTTGTCGTTCCTGACTTTCTTTTCAGGGTCTATTCTAACATGCAATATGATTTTTTTTTTCTTTTTGGTCCACTGTCCCAGGCGGAGAACCTGTCATGGACACGGGTGATTGGAGAATTCAATTGCGGCTTGACTCACGGAAAAGAATAGTCGACAAAATGTATGTGCAAGTGCTGCAAAATAGTAAATTTTTTATTTATATGAAAGAAAAGGAGAATGACAAAGGGTTAATTAAAATCAGCAGGATTGCCCTGAGGCAACCTCAAGTATCACACACCTCTTTTTTTTTTTTTTTTTTCATCTTTTCATGTGTTTCTCACGAGAAGCAAACTTGAGGGAACATAAAGTGCTGGGAAGTAATTTTTGTTGGAATTTCTTGTGTAATCTCTTCTTTTGATGATGACCTCTTGGATGGCTGCATAAAGCTTGTTCCGCTTTTAATTTCAAGGTTAATCTATTGCTATGAGCATACGTGTTTCAATTTAAAACTCGAGTTGCAACTGAACTTAAATGAATGGTGTTGGATTTGGGCCTTCTATTTGTTTTAACTTCTACAGGGTTGAAATGATAGTGATCTTAAAGTTGAAAAGCAGTAGACGAAAATCAATTAGCCTCAATGGTGTATGGTTTCCTAGTTTCTCAGCATAAAGTTGAATGTTTTGTTGACCTCTCTACATTCAAAATCATATAGACAGCTACTGCTAGCACTTGCAGTGGCCAATGAATACTGTAGAGTATATATTGCAGTGTGAGATAAGGTTAACTCATTGCATTTTCATAAATTGAAAGGATTTCTCTTCTTTTGTTTGTCATTTACAGCACATGCATAGAAGTGTTCTTGCTTAGAGTAAATGCTATTGTAATGTTTTCAAAGAGACTCCCTTTCTTTGCAACCAAGTCACGTATATATCCTGGAACATAGCCATAAATGAAAGGTTCTTCCAGTTCAAGAAAATTAACCATGAAGCTCGTAACTAGAATTTTTAGACAGAAGGGTGGCCAAGTAAATTCCTATACTCTGTACCTCTGGAGGAAGTAAAAATAGATGTCTATGTATTTGCTGCTGTATATTACTTGACCGACACTTGCTTATGTCATTATTTGTTTTTACTTTTTGCTAATGATTCCACACATTTCTGATATTACTGTGGTTTGTGAGTTCAGGGTTCTTGCTCGCTGCTACTAACTTCTCTATACTTGCCTAGTCATTAAAAATGAAATGTAATGATTTACATGTGCAGAATGGAGACATTAAATAAGCATACCGCCACCAATCAGGTATTTGCCTAATGCATGGTTTGATAATTACAATATTCTCTAGACATGAATATACACACGCATTCATGCATGTACAAATGTGTGTGTGGGGTGCCTACACTTCCTCACTGTTTATTCTGTATGAAAGGCTGATTGGGAGTTCACATCTTTTTGTTTATTCTCTTTACAAGTGTTTTATTTAGAGTGACCAAGTTCAAGTACCAGGGAAGTGTGCAAAAAGCAATTAGAGAATCAATACACAAATAATTAAATAAAAAGAGAGGAAATAGAAGTATATCCTCACAGAAGATGAAATGATAGAGCACATATCCATTTTCCCCCTTCTCTTGTAACATAGATTGCTCTGAGATCTAATGTTTTGTTATTGATATCTGATTTCAGTCTGATTATCTGCGTAAAATATGTCTGGAGATGCTTTCGATGGAGATCAGGTCTCAATACACCATGCCCACTGCCCCTATGTATCCAGAAGGTAACAATGCAGCCGAGCATTGAATTTCTAAACATCTTACCTTTTGTTTTTCTTCTTGCTTTGTTATCAAACTCTTTTACATTTTATTGCTGCATATTTCTATGTATTTCGCCTTGCTGGAAAAATCTCATGATCACCTCCACGATGCTAATTCTGTAATGCATGTGAAGAGTTTCATCCTTAACTTGTTAAGGAACAAGGACTGTGATGCATTGCTATTTTATATTTTATGATTGAGATGGTAGATTAAGATTTTCCTGTTTAGGAGATAAGATGTCACTTTCTTGCTTTTCTTCCGAGAGAAAGTATTTGATCTTTTTTTTGTATAAAATAATACTGCCGTGCATTGAATTTCTATACATCTTACCTTTTGTTTTGTTTGTTGCATTGTTATCAAACTCGTTTACATTTTATTTCGGCATATTGCTATGTGTTTAGCATGCTTTAATCAAAAAGTTGAGAAATTGATGAATGTTAGGCAAAAATATTACAGATTTTTTTTGTTTTCTGCATCCTTTTCTTCCCCCCACCTTGAAAATTGTCATATTATTTTTGTTTTCAGCCGCCTCTTCTTCCCCCAACCCCGAAAATTGTCAAAGGACACTTTTATGCTTTGAATCAAATCCATCCTAATTCTTTCGCTCATAACTTTATGTGTGAACTGCCGATGTTTCATTTGTCTTCCTTGTACAGTGCCTTGTTTTTTTCTTTGACATGGTTTTCCCTTTTGCCTTTTATCTTGAACAGCATCCCATAGTATGCCCCCTCAAGTTCAGAATCAAGGGCTGTTTCTCCCTCTCCTATCATCCACAAATCAGTCTCAAGCACGTCAGCAGTTGGTATCACAGAACATGCAGAGTATCCCCGGTGTTTCACAGAACTCAGTGGGGAATTCAATGGGACAAGGGATTCCCTCCACTATGTTTGCCAATTCTCAGAGACAAATGCCAGGTAATGCTCTTTTTGGTAGCTTTATGTGCCACTGCTTCCACACATGCATTTGTAACCACACGATGCCCAACTGTTATATATTGCGGTGCACCAACTGTTCACCTCTCATAATAGTTACATAGTTATCAAACCCGATTCGGGGGTTGACCCAGTCAAGGAGCTGAGTCCTAGGTTATACAAGTTGACCCGGGTCAACCCAGAAAAAAATTAAAAAAATATTTGAAGTTTTAATATTTTATATGAAAAAATTAAGAAACAATCCATGTAAATATATATGATACATGTTATAAATAATGAAGTTTAAAAGATTATTTCAAAAGGTTTTTTATCTCACATTGAAAAGATACTATGTTAGTATGTTATCCTTTTCAGTTAAAGTATTTAAACAAAAAATATTTTTTTATCTCACATTGAAAAAACATTTTTTTTTCTTGTGAACATGAAGTATATATACTAAAAGATTTCAAATCCCACATTGAAAAAATAAAATATTCTTCTAGTATTTATATATATAGTGAACTTTGAAAAGGTTTAATAACGAACTAAAAAATATATAAAAAAAGAGGGGTCTCTAATTAGGAGAAAAAATACATTTAAAAAAAAAAAGGGTCCCAACCAGGTTTTGCCGGGTCGCCTGGGTCACGAGTCAAACCTGCAGGTTAACCGAGTTTTGCTGGGTTTTTGCTCATCCCGGTCTTTTGCCTTACCCGGACCGGTCTAGCTACCGGGTTCTGGGTCAACCCACTAGGCCGGTCCGGGTTTAATAACTATAAATGGTTGGAGTCAGCGATGCTCTTTTAGGTAGCTTTATGTGCTCATGCTGCCATTTATGGCATTAGTAATCCCACTGCTATTGAAACCATTGCAATCACACGCATTTGTTACCACATCATACCCTCCAGTGCATTGCACCAACTGTTCACCCTCTCATATTGGGTCTCTCCATCTGTTTGAATGATTACATAACATTTAGATGAAGTTCCTAATACAAAAAGGACTTGTATTCCTATATAGGAAAATACTAATAGTCCTATCTAGAATAGAAAAAACCTAATGAAGCTCGCTATACTTTGGGAATAATTAAATATAAAATGGAAAATAAAACTGAGACTTGCAATATTTCATAATTTTCAACAAGTGTGAAAATTACAGAAATACCCTTGTATATGGAAAACACACAAAAATACATGAATTCTAATCTTTTGTTGCCCGCATTGAAATTTTTGTAGCATCCCTAGATTCTACAGCACAGACTGGACATGCAAATGGTGCTGATTGGCAAGAGCAGATCTATCAAAAGGTAATTTCTGTGATTTACTGTTCATTCATGCCAGTCTTGAAAGATTTCAATGGAAAAAGGTCTCCTGGGATTGGTCCAAGGAATTTTGTTCAGCTATGGTTGGGATTGGTTAGGAAGCACTGTAAGTTCCATGATTGCAGCAACTAAGAAATGATTCATCATTGATAAGATGAATGAAGGTAAAAACATTCAGATTTCTAAGTCAAGAGGATTGCTTTCTTGGTTCTGGCATGGCAGTTTTTTATTGCAAACCTCTCCCTTTCGATTTTTTCCCCTATTGTCTGTACTTGCATTAGACAGACTTAAAAATAAGAGTGCACTATTTCTGAATGACTTACAGTTTATCTCTGGTTAAGTGAAGAGTTATTTGCACGATTGCAATCAACTTGTTCTGAAACATGTGACAATGGAAGAAAAAGAAATTAAGTGGGACTAATTCCATTGAATCATGACCATATCCAGTATTGTTGAATTTTATAGAAAATGTGGTTGAAATTCTGAATGTCTCAACTCATAACTGCATATTTGATAAGGACATTTTTTTTTGTGCTTAGGAGAGTATTAAAACGGGAATAAGAATGGTTGTTGATAATGATACATGGGGTCATGCGTATGATCAAAGGCTAAGAAGCGTTGCTAAAGTTGTGAAATCCATTGACTTGAGCTAGAACAGCAGAAAACAATGATGAGTAGTTTGCAGGGAGACAAAGTAACTGAACTTAACCAACCCCCGAATCTTGTCTAAAGGTGTACTTACACATCCCTTTGCATCTTTCCATTCCATCATTATCGACATCCTCTTGAGTTTCCAGCATTAATTCCACTCTGCTATTTTTATCTCAGCTAATTTATGATGTCCTCTGCCCTTTTTTTTTTTCAATTCTCTTAAGTTTGTTTGTGTTACTTTCTTTCTGACTGGCACCTGAAGAAATCAAGCATATGACCGATAATGTTTTGCTAGTTATGTGTACTTCCTAGATCAAAGTCATGAAGGAGACTTATTTCCCTGAAATAAATGAAATGTATCAGAGAATTGCTGCCAAGTTACAGCAGGTAAATTGTCTCCACAATTTCTTCTGGATTATCTGTACACGCATGATTATCTGCAATTTCCCCAAGTTGAGCTTTTGCATTCAACCATGCATCGACATAGAAGAATTGGAATAGAAACATTTTTTTTCCCTAATGTTTTGCTACAAAGGATCAATGCAATTTTTAATTCTCATGTATGCTAACTTTGCATTCCAGCATGACTCTCATCCGCAACAATCGAAGTCAGAACAGCTTGAAAAGCTGGAGGTATTCAAGGCCATGTTGGAGCGCTTGATAACATTCTTACAGGTCTCTAAAAACAACATCACACCTAGTTTCAAGGAGAAATTGGGTTCCAATGAGAAGCATATTGTAAGTTTTCTGAACCCAAGCAGATTCAGGAAGCCAATTCCTAATCTACAGCTAGGACAGCTTCCCCAGCCTCATGTGCAACCTATGCAGCAATCCCAGTCTCCAGTTCCTCAATTGCAGTCCCATGAAAATCAACTGAATACCCAGTTGCAATCAATGAATGTGCAAGGTTCTATACCAACAATGCAGCAGAACAATATGTCAAGCTTGCAGCATGGTTCTCTTTCATCTTTATCTGGGGTTTCTATGTCACAACCAATTATGATGATGTGGGACGAGAGATTTTAAGAAAAGCAAAGGGGGAAGAGAGAATGATATTGTAGCAAAAATTTCACAGGATTTACTACAAATCAAAGCCAAAATATTTGAGCTTGTCATGTTGAATCATCTCTTCTAGAATTTTGTCCTTTTTCCTGCCTGGAGCATCAAACATCAAACATTACTTGAAATGTTGAGGAAACAGAAGGGAGGTGTTTCTTTAAACACAAGGCAGATTTTTATGAGTGCAAATCTTCAGCGTTTCGACAGGGATTAAATTTTCTCAAAAGGGGCTTGGTTTAATTCCTACAAGCTGCGGGCAAATCTTCAGCGTTTCGACAGGCAGATTAAATTCTCTTAAAAGGGGTTTTGGTTTGATTCCTACATGCTGCGGGCAAATCTTCAGCGTTTCGAGAGGCAGCCTCAATCAGCGACCACTCCAAGCTTTGATTGAATAACTGAGGTGGATCTTCTTGCTCCAATTTCAATGCTTTGATTGAATAACTAAGGTGGGGTCACCCTTGAAAAACATTGGCAGATGTAAGTGTTGCTCACATGCATAGAATATTTTGTTTCTACTTAGTAGTGGTTTTGGCAAATTTTCAGACAAGTCTTGAGAGTTGAAAGAGTAATCACACCCGAGACAATGACCAATCCAAATCAGCTCCCTTCCTAATGGTTCAGGAATGAGAAGTCCCACTTATATATTTGATGTAGACACAATACACTACAAAATTAAGCACCCAATAGCTAAACAAACAATCATGACAAACTAGAAACGACTATCTCTCTAGTAACAAATTCACCTTCTGAAGTTGGAGAACTTGCGAAAACTAGCCACCATAAAATAGTAGCAAGTATCTATGCAGTCTTCGATGAAGTACAACCACCTGCATCGCCAATATGGATTGATGTAGAGAACTGCTGCAATCGTCATCACCACAACTGTGTAACATACACCGAAACTGATGTAGAAAAACTCCATGTCTATGAAACCAACATCTCCTTGTTCATCATTAGGCACTAGCTGGGACGACACTGCTTCCTCACTACAATTGTTTCGCAATGGAGGTCCACACAAGAAAGGATTTCCTTCGTAACAACTTTTATCGAAGGTCCCAAACTGAAATTTTCTCTCGGGTGTCTTGCCTGATAAGTTATTGTGCGCCACACTAAAAACTTCCAATGTGGTAATTTCAGTAAGTTGTGGAGGGATGACACCATTCAAGTTGTTGTACGAAAGATCCAAACTCTCAATCTGCTTTAGGTTTGAGAATGTTGTAGGGACAGATCCAGTGAGATTGTTGTGTGATAAGTTTAATGACAGTATCTTACTTAAGTTTCCAAATTCTGGTGGGATTGCTCCTATGAAGTTGTTATTGGAGAGATCAATACCAGACATGTAGCTGAGAACTTTCCCCTTGTACCCATAATACATATTTTTAGTTGTAAATTCTGTCACTTCTTCTGTAAAGTTAAGCGAAAAATCCTTTCGCAAGCTGTATATACTATCCACTAGCGGTGGACCCATTGTTTCATAATAAGCTCTTTCTATGGAATTTGATAGAAAACCATATTAGAAATCCACTATTGCTTTATGGGAACTTTTCATGAAAGTAAGATTGCCCAAACAGGAGGGTAGTGGACCAGAGAGCTGGTTTTGTGAAACATCCAAAATGCTTAAGTATTCTAACAAGCATAACTGAACAGGGAGCTCACCATCAAAGATATTATCCCTCAGAAGAAGAACACTCAATGATGAAAGATTGCCAATCCAATTTGGAATGGAGCTGGTGAAGGTGTTATCTCGAAGATCCATCGTAACCAGGAAAGAGCTATTATAAAATCCATTTGTTAATGGACCGCTCAATCTATTTTTGGATAGATGAATATGGGTTATTTGTGGTGGATTGAAACAAGATGGCATATTTCCAGACATGTTGTTCTCAGAAAGGTCCAAATATTCAAGCTGGTCAAACTTACAAAAGTCTCTTGGGATCAGACCCTTAAAATGGTTTTTGGACAAATCAATTGCTTCAAGACCCGTAAAATTAACGAAGCTCCTTGGAAGCATGCCTGAAAATTGATTGTTACTCAAATCCAATACATTCCACCATTTCCACCCATATAATGGAAAATCTGATATCTGACCCCAAAAGTTGTTACGACTTAGGTAGAGAAAAGTCAGGCCAGAAGAATTGAACACCGAGGTCGGTAATTGCCCACCCAAATTGTTGTTTGACAGCTTGAGAACCCATATTCTTGTTAGTTGTTCTAGTTTTACTGTAGACAATTGATTGTTGGATAAATCTAAAAATGAAAGAGAGCTAATATTTCCTAAACAAGAAGGAATATAACCTGGGAATCCATTCTTAGCCATCCTTAAGATCCACATATTTGGAAAGATCAAACAAATATCTTTTGGAATTTGACCATTCATGTTGTTGTTGGATATATCTAATTCGATCATATTCGGACATGGGTGATCTGGCAACTGTAAAGCACCAACAAAGGAGTTCTCACTCAGATATAGTTGCTTCATTCGTGTATTGTTCTTAAGCAACCACGATGGAAACATTCCGGCGATGTTGTTGTGGGAGAGATCAAGGGTTCTTAAGTCGTATTGGTAATAGAGGAAGTCAGGAATTTCTACATTGAGTGCTTCCGATATTGGACTTCTTGACAAGCGGAAAAAGACTAGTTGGAACTTTGGAATCAAATTATCAAAGGCAGCAAGTTCCATTACTAGTCTGTTGTTCTCACTGGAGAAGAACTTGAGGCTTGAGTGGTTCATGAAAGGCTTCATTGAAGTGGGAACTTCAAAGAGGTTATTTGATAGTGAGAGGAATTCAAGGGATGCGAGGTTAGTAAGAGGACCAAATGCAATATTTCCAGTAAACTGGTTATTAGAAACATCTAATAGTTGTAGAGATGACAAGTTCCCCAAACAATCTGGGAGTGAACCTCCAAAATTATTTCTAGCGAGATCTAACTGCTCCAGATTCTTCAATTCACACCAACCTATACAATTTATCTCGAAACAGTAAAAACAATGTTGAAAGAATCTTTTATTGATGATGTAATTATAGGCGGATGGAGAGTTGTTAATTTACCTTGAGCGGGTAGGGTGCCATGGAGGTCACATTCAGCAACAGACAATACTTTAAGAGCAGGCAATGCTCCAGTGTTCTGGAGAAAGTTTATTGGGAGAGAAGTATTATCTAGATGCAATTCTTCAAGGGTGCTAGAATTGAAGAAAGTCCCTGTGGAAAGAAAAAGAAGAAGAAAAAAGATATGATGAAAATAGTGGTGGTACAGAATGGTCATTCCATTCAATATTATTAATTAAGATTTTAAGAAACTAAACTATGATTAACCTTGACTTAAATTAGTATCCTTGAGAGAAAGGGTCTTCAGGGATATTGGCAATGACTGCAGGAATTCCAGTGTCCTTAAACCTATGATGTGTAGAATTGAAAACAGGCAATCAGGTAAGTAGTGAAATTAAGTGTTATCTTGATCGAGTTTTTAAACCTATGATAAAGAACTGATACTTTTGTAGTGAGATGATTTTTGGATAGAAACAACAAATTGCCTTAAAAATCTAGAGATTTCAAAAGGTATTGTAAATAACAGAACTTTACCATTGACAGCCGTCGATCCTAGCAACATATTGCCTGATAAATTTAAAGACTTGAGATAAGAAAATCCACGCAGATGTGATAAAATGTTGTCATTGAATATATAATTATGGCTCAGGTCCAGGTTCTCGAGTTTCCCCAAATGCGATGATATGATCTCAAAACCTGCAAGAGAGTTGTTTCTAAGAGTAAGTCATAATTATGAGCTCACGATAGAAACTAAAGATAATTAGAATTGATGAGATGCTGTTGTTCAACTGATATATGATTCTCAAATTATACATAAAAAGATGGAAGTTATGATAGACTTACAAAACAAGATAAAGAAACTTATAATTAAGATCTCATCGGTATTTAAAACAAGAATAATAATCGATCCTAGATAGCAACATATTGTCCAAATATTTCACCATAAAATCACCCATCACCATTCACCACGACCATAAGGCAATATCCTCCACCACAGAATAATATTTTGATTAAAAAAAGGTCCAAAATAATATAAAACCATGATTAAAAAGAGAGGAAATAATAAATGGCTACAAACAAGAATTAAATATCAAATATGTGGGTTTTATGTTGTTCTCTTTATTGATAAAACAGTCGAGAGTTTTTCTAATAGAGAAATTGGCAATCTCTCGTTGGCTGTCTAGTGATTTGTAATTACAAGTTTTAATAATTACAATTTTCTTAATTATAATATTCTAGGAGAGAGCTTCTTATTATGTTATTCAAAACCCATTCAAACTCAAATGCATTTTTCTTGATAAAGAAACAATATAATTAAGAGAATGTCATGTGAAGCATTTAGGTAGAAACTGTGCATTATACCTGATCCTGTCAACATATTAAACGATAGATCCAAAGACTTGAGGGATGAAAGCCCACTCAGAATTGATAAGATGCTGCTGTTCAATCGATTTTCACTCAGTTCAAGGTTCTCTAACTTTCTCAGCCTCATCGGTTGGAGTTGAAAACCTACAAGATATACATAAAAAAATATACAGTGCATAGATTAAGGAAGAAGATAGATTGCCAGTAATTTTTAATCATCCTAGTTTTGATCTCTTTAATCTCTTCCTGTCTTATTAGAAAAACAATTATTGGATAAGATCAAAGCTCCATAGATATAATTCTTCATAGATGAAAGCTAGCGCAATCAAACATGATGAAATGCTATCGATCGTTGATTATTATATATATATAAAGTCCTCAATTTTCTTGATAAAGAGAATGTAACTTACTATTGATAGATCCTGTCAGCTGATTGAATGAAAGATCCAAAGACTTGAGAGATGAAAATCCAGTTAGAGATGGAAAAATGGTATCGTTGTATTGATTCCACCTTAGATGAAGGTTCTCCAGCTTTTTCAACCTTGATGACAAGACCTTGAGACCTGCATGATGTTCCTCAAAAGCATAGAAATGATATGAGAAGGAGAAAAGAAAAGGTTTCGAAGCTAAATAATTAAAAGGTTACCATAGAAGCTACCTCCTGATCCAGCTGTCAACTCATTGCCTGATAGATCCAAAGACTCGAGAGTGGAAAGGTTACCATTGAAACATGACAAAATGCTGTTATCATTATTAAATCGGTTTTGACTTAGGCCAAGTTCCCTCAGTTTTGATGATAGGACTTCGAAGCCTGGAAGAGAATCATCAAAGCAATATAATTGATGACATTAAACACCAACCAACCTTCATTTATTTTATTATTATAATTAAGTGCAGAAACATTGAACTAACCTTCATTCTCCAAGCAACCAACCAATCCAGTATATGCCAATTCAAGACTTTGCAATTCTTTGAAAGGCTGAAACAAAGATGCGTTGAGAACCCAATCGCCCAAGCTCTCATCCCTTGCTCCACTAAGATAGAGTAGGATCACTCGCCTTGTAGTGTTATCACACTCGATCCTACGCCACTCACAACAATTACTATTGTTGTCCACCCAATCTCCCAAGAAAAAGCCATATGGGTCGATCGAAGATTGGATCTCCAAGAGACCAATCCTCTCTTCCTCCAAACACCCATAACAACTAAATGACCATTCGCCAACCAAGGTCAATAATGCTAGCAACATCCAAGCCCCCATTCTTTTCAACATCATCGTAGATAATTCTATGAACTACTACGTAGAATATTGTTGTTTGTTATGTGCCTTTGGGCAACCATGGAGGGTCCTATTTATACTACGCTCTGGCCATTTAATTTCCATGACTTTATCTGCATATCTTGTGCAGGTTCATGTTTTGATATTTGAATATTATTTTATTTCTTTTTGGAATATTCTTGGATTTGATTATTTTTTTTTGGAATATTCTTGGATTCACTACAACATTTAACAGTTTTACCAATAGAATTTTTCCGTCGGCGTAAGACACATATTCTGTCGGTAATTAATTTACCAATGAAATCACCGACAGAAATGCTCCATCGGTGAATCTTTCATCGATAATTTTTTGTCCGTTGGTAATAAAAAATATTATTACCGACGGATTTACTGACGGAAAAAACGCGTCGGTAATAATATTTTTTTATTACTAATGAATTTACCGATGGAATTTCCGTCGGTCATTCCGTCGGTAATTATTTAAAAATATTTTTAAAAAATCATTTTATAAAATTATAAAATAATTAAATTAACATAAATCAACACTCTATAATATATACTCAAAATGCTTGGAAAAAAGAATAAGAAAATCAACTCAAACAAATTTGCAACAAATATATAAAACGAAAAAATAAATTCAACTAAAAAAATTCATATAAAAAAATAAAGTTGCAATTGCTAAAAATTTAAAAATCCTATAAATAAATCAACTAAAAATTGATCTCATATGAAAAAACAAATCTCACAACAACATTTATACAATTATTAAGAACAAAAACAATTTAAAATAAAATAAAATAACAAATATAGTGAAAAAATCATGAAAAAAGAAGAAAAAAGAAAAATCTTACCTTAATATAGTTGCAAGTGAAGTTAAGGAGAGAGAAAAATAATCATAAAGCATATTAATTAAAAAAAAAACTAAGAGGATAAAAGAAGAAAGAAGAAGAAGACATACCCGAGCATGGAAGAAAAGAGAAGGAGATGAGGAAAGAAAAGAAGAGAAAGAAATAGATATTGATGTTTTTTACATATAGTGAAGAAGAAGAAGAAGTAGTAGAAGAATAATAATAATAAGAAATGAGTCTGTCTCTTGTGAAATAAGGGGATTCAGGCTTTTTATTGGAACGCGTTAGCGATGGATTTACCGACGGATAATTGAATATTAATATTTTTTAATTATTCCGTCGGTAATTTCATCGGTAATATTTAATTTAAATTTTTAATTTTGTAAAAAGTTTTCAGAAACCGCCAACAATTACCGACGACTTTTCAATCCGTCAGTGATTTCGTCTGTAATATTTAAATGAAAATTTTAAATTAATTGAATTTTTTCAGAAAACCGCCAAATAACACCGAAGACTTTTCAATCCGTCGGTGATTTTGTCCATAAAGAACAACAATTAACAGTGCAATTGGAAAGTGAACAGTTCTGGAGCTCTCTGGAAAATACCGACAGAAAATTCCGTCGATGATTCCCTTTGTAATTGACATGATGAACAGTATTCACAGTTTACCAACGAATTTACCGACGGAATAAATTCCGTCAGTAATTCCGTTGGAAAAAATGACACGTCATTATTTTTTTTTTTTGCTATGTTTTAATTTTTTTTCCCCACTGTAATTCCCTTAGTATATACCGAGGGAATGTTTTCGTCGGTAAAATCCCTCAATTTACTGACGGAAATATTCTCTCGATATTTCTGTTTGTATTTATTGATTTTCTAGTAGTGATTTAAATATTATTTTATTTTATTGTTTAGCACTTAAAGGCCCTCAGGCTTATCGAAGGAAATTGCCTTCGTCCCTGTTAGTAGTACCACAAGAACCTCTCTATAACTGTAAACATCACTTTTGTCCGTCAGTTGGCTTGTGTGCAAGTACTCAGGGTCTAAGTATCCTAGAGTACCTAGCACCATTGTTGACAATTCAACTTGATCCAACGGAATTAACCTAGAAGTGCCAAAGTCTGACACTTCGGCCTTTATGGTGTATTTGTCGATAATATTGATTTGAATATTATCTTTTGCAGTTCGGCCTTTATTTTATTGTTCAGTTCGGCCTTTAGTCTATTTGCATTTAATTATATTTTGGTTGTTAATTATCAAATTTATATAAAAAAATAAAATAAAAAAATTATTACAGTACTTCAACATTGTTATCAACATTCGTGTGATTCCGCTTAAGATTTTTTTGACTTTATAATTGTATTTCTCTCGTTATAATTTAATAAGGTTAATAACGTTGATTAAAACCACATTATAACAAAAATTGAATTGCATAAAAGTAATTAACAAAAACTTGTATTATATTAAAATCATGCCTGCAAAATGAAACAATATGTTGATAAAAATGAACCACAAATGATATTATTTCTAAAATACTTCTGGTTATTGTCATGACAATAAGTCTTCTTCTTTTTCTTTCTAAAGTACCTATCAATCTATTTTTTATAACACAATCAACAAGTAAGATGGATAAAAATTTGCAGTGTGAGGCTATATATTGCCATCTGCATTTTTAATTTCCACAATATAGCCCAGTGGGATGGTCCATAAGACCATTGCTATCAAGCGTTTTTTCTACAAGATGGGTCCATGAGACCATTGCCCCGTAAGTTTGGAAATGGATAATTAATATGCTTTAATTTCAATTTAGTTTACAAAAAAAAAAAAATTAAATGCTTAAGCATAAAAAATAAATCTCAAGTGTGAGAATGCAACCACCGATGAATTAACGGACAACGGACCTTAGATTAATTAATATATGATGCATCTTTCAATGGAAATGTAAATGCTTTACTAGATTATCATTTTTTTAAATTTTTTTATCATTTTTTTTTGTATTTGTTTTCTTGTTATATTTAATTTCTAGAATATATTCCTAACGTATTTTGAATTTTGAAAGATTGAAAGATGAAAAACAGAAAAGAAAGAGAGACAAAGTAGTTCAAAAGAAGAAGAAAAAAGAACAATGGTGAAAGAAAGAGAAGAGAACAAGAATGGAGCAGTTTTTATTAACTATATAAATTAATTTTATAATTACCAATATTAAATTCAGAAGATGTACACATTGCAAATATGTAAGCATATCATGTGGTTTAAAAGAAATGATTTTTATAAACATATATGGCTTAACAATATTAATCAACTCTTAATATCTTTTATTTTATATGTATTAATTTGTGAAGGTATTTACTTGATGCGAATTATATTTCTAATTTTTTATTAAAAAAATTCTATATACTACAACTAGCTTAAAAAAGTCATGTTCATCTAAAAAAACAAAAAAAAATGAATTGCATTTCCATCATGCATTTATGAGTTGGTGAGACCATTTCCATCTGCACATTGGTCCATGAGACCGTTGCCATCATGCATTTTTCCTCGAGGAGAGGCCGTGAGACCTCTTCCGACCATCATGCATTTTTTCCACGAGATGGGGCCGTACGTTTGGGGCTCTAAAAACTATGGTTTTTAATTTCATTATGTCATGTCTAGAATGGCAGGTATATTTTATTTCAATTTAAAAAACTGAGATATTTCATCTCGTTTGAATCTTATCTTGTTCCATGAATTCTAACCAGAATATTTCGGTTCTATTCTAGCCATTCATTTTATTATGGCCAAATAATGTTTTCTTTTGCTTTTATAAAAACAAATATAGCTACTTTTACAATATTAATCATATTTCTCATTCTAACTATTAGATTAGCATGAAATTTTACGAGAAATCTTTTGACATATTTTTACATCGCAAGTTAAAATTTTAGGGCAATCAGAGTCTAGAAAAACTTTGCGAGATTCCCGATGATATTTTCATAATTTTATTCAAATTCATAATTTTGTTTTGAAATGTCATTTTTTGTGTCTTTTTTTAGATTGATTTTTTTTAAAATTTCATAATTCAACAATAGGTTTATTGAATATTATGATTCATAATTTGTTTTGATTTGTTTTATTTAGGGTTATTATGGTCTCATGACTCGTGTCACGGATTTAAAAGATTAATCCAGATTGAAACGGGTCGATCCAATATGTTGTTGTCTCAATACTTTTTTAAAAAAATATGGCATCTTGAACTTTTTTAAATACAACTATATTTTTACCAGTCGTCCAGACTATCTTTGAACTCATCAAATCGATCGAGTCATATCGTTTCAGCTCTTATTTTTTTATTTATATTTAAAATTTAAAGTGTTACTTTATCTTAATCTGTGTAATCTATTGACAATTTAAATGTTGTGTAAGTAGCAAGCATTCTGGCAGCTCACTTTGCATGACAATGATGGATATGGAAGACTTGCTACTTTCTTTATGAAAATAACGTATGGAAAAGCATGCCTTAATTTTGATGGTAATGGCAAAATCAAACAGCATCGTTGATAAAATGAACCACAAATAATATTATTTCTAAAATACTTCTTGTTATTGTCATGACAACAAGTCTTTTTTTTTTTTTTTTTAAAGAGTCTATTTTTTATAACACCATCAACAACTAAGATAGATAGAAATTTGCAATGCGAGATGGATATGTGAGACTTTTGCCATCTGCATTTTTTCCACCCAGTGAGATGGTCTCTAAGACCATTGACGGGTCCACGTCATTGAAGATGAAAAACAGGAAATATCAAAGTGAAATGTTTTAGTATAAAGTAGATGTTAATGATGAAGAAAAGCACGTGGAAAAGAGAGGGATGGTGAAAATGACATTTAAGGGACTGTTTGGCAGTGCGCATAGAAAAGGGAAAATGTCATTGCCCTTTTGAGTGGTGTGTTTGCATTTGATTTGTTAATTTCGAGTTTTGTCAAAGAGTGATTACTGGTCAACAGGCTTTTTATTAATTTAATTTATCCTGTCATGTGAAGGGCCAACCCTGTCATTCATTGCCAGTCACAGTCACAAGTCTTGGTCTTACCATTTTACTATTTATTAATTAATTAATTGTTTGATTAATCAACGAAACTGTGCGTTTCTCATGTGATTTCTCAAAGACGGCCATGGATGATATATATACATACAACTTTTCAAAACAAAAAGGATTTTGATGGAGAGGACATTGAAACAAATTATCCTCGTGATACCATTGTCATCATTCAATTTTTTCCACGAGATCGGGCATATGCTTGGGGCTCTAAAAGATATTGTTTTTAATTTTATTATCTCACATCAAGAATAACAAGTATATTTTATTTCAATTTAAAAAATAGAATAAATTAGAAGATATTTTATTTTTAAAATTTTATTTTATTTTATAAATTTCACCTAAATTCTGACTATAATATTTTGATTATGTTCCAGCAATTTTATTATGATCAAATAATATTTTGTTTTGTTTTTATAAAAAAAATATAGTCTAGTTTTATAGTATCATATCTTTTAATTCGACTGTTAAATTAAACTAAAATTTTACGAGGAATCTCCTAACATATATTTATATCGCAAATTAAAATTTTAAAGCAATCAGAGTTTAGAAAATTTTTGCAAAATTACTAATGATATTTTCATAATTTTATTCAAATTGATAATTTTGTTACGAAATGTTATTTCTTACGTTTTTTTTAAAATTGAATTATTTCTAAAATACTTCTTGTCATTGTCATGACAATAAGTCTTCTTCTTTTTCTTTCTAAAGAGTATATTTTTTGTAACACAACCAACAAGTACGATGGATGGAAATTTGCAGTGTGAGATGGGACTGTGAGACTTTTGCCATCTGCATTTTTTCCACTCCAGTGAGATGGTTTATAAGACCATTGCCCCCGTAAACATTTATGAGTTTGTGAGACCATTTTCATCTGCACATTGGTCCCTGAGACCGTTGCCATCATGCATTTTTTCCACGAGATGGGTTCGTGGAAGTACTTTGGTTTAATAAGGAATGCTGTTATTGATTGGAAACTTTTTAATTAAAATAAATTTGATTATTTGATTGGAAGAAATCCTTAAATGTTATTAACACAAAGAAATCAATTTATTTTCTTAAGAAAAAAATATTGTAACCATATAAGTAATTTATTTATTTATTTTAATGAAATATAAAATAGTTTTAAATCTTGTGGTATATTTCTTGTCTTTAAGAGCTATGAACTTATATCTCAAAACTTCAAAACTAATATAAAGATATTAAGTGATCATTGAGTGTGTGTTAGTGTGTATATAATCCTTTTCAAAACAAAAAGGATTTTGATGGAGATCAGGACATTGCAACAAATTATCCACGAGATGGGTCGGTGATACCATTGTCATCATGTAATTTTTCCCACGAGATGGGGCCGTACGCTTGGGGCTCTAAAAGCTATGGTTTTTAATTCACTATGTCACGTCCAGAATGGGAGGTATATTTTATTTTAATTTTAAAAATGGAATAAATTAGAAGATATTTCATCTTGTTTAGAATATTATCTCCTTACATGCATGAATTTCACCTAAATTTTCACCAGAATATTTCGGTTGTATTTCGGCCATTCTATTATGTCCAAATAATATTTTGTTTTGCTTTTATATATATAAAAAGTATAATTTATTTTTATGATATCAATTATACCTTTTAATTCGACTATTGGATTAGACTGAAATTTTATAATCTCTTAATATGTATTTATATCACAAGTTAAAATTTTAGAGCAATCAGAGTTTAGAAAGACTTTGTGAAATTAATGTTGATATTTTTATAATTTTATTTAAATTCATAATTTTATTTTGAAATGTTATTTTTTATGTTTTTTTAAATTGATTTTTTTTAATTTTATAATTTAACAATAAATTTATTAAAAATTAAAATTCATAATTTATTTTTATTTATTTTATTTAAAATTATTATATTCTCATTACTCAGATCACGGAAAAAAAAAAACCTTTGCTTTAATTGGGAATGCTGTTACAAGTAATTGGACTCCGTGGGATGGGAGACCGTTGCCATCATGCATGTTTTTTCCACGGCATGGGTCCGTAAAGTCCTCTATAAAAGCTTAAACCTCCTTACTATCCTCTATATCAATTGATCAGCATTTATAAGATGGGGCTGTCTGTTCCTTCTGATGTTGATGGTTTTAGTAATGATGGTTTCTTGCAAGGATGGCTGCCTCTTGGAGTATATTGACTTCAGAATTAATTGTTTTGATAACAGTATTTTATTATTTGTGGAGTGATTTTTATTTTTTAAATTATTATATTTAGATTATAATAGAGTGAAAGAGTTAATAGGTTTAAAAGATTAGGAAAAAGCTAATATTAATTATAGTTAGGGACCAAACTGGAATTTTTGCAGATTTTTAAGGGTCAAATTATAATTTTATCAAATTGATGAAGGACCAAAATAAAAATATCATATTCATAACTATACTGGAATTTTGCCCATAATTTTTCTTTGATTTTGTCCAGAATCTCGAATTATGCTATAGGGACCAATCTGTAAATTTTTTCAAAGTTTGGGGATTAAACTGACATTTTCACAAATTGAGGGATCAAACTGAAATTTTTTCATCTTCAACCTCAAACCCAGATTTTTCACAAATCACCTATTGATATATCAAGATTTTTAACTAGATGAGGGTTTAGGTTATAGATTGGCCTAATACTCGGATCAAGATTTGGGTCAAGTTAGCTTATTGACTAGTATTAATAAAAAATTATATTATTTTAAGATTTAATTTAATCAAATAGATCAAACTACCATGCCATTCCACAATTAATTTATTTTATTATGATTTAGTGTTATGTTAACCAGGCAACATTTAATTACCATGATATAAAATACAAAAATAGTGGGAACATAAAAAACATGCTTTTATATATTTTTTATTTTAAAAGTACAAATTTTACTTTAAGACTATTGTAAAAAGATATTTATTTTAAATTTATTTATATTTTTATAATTCAAAAATTAAAAATAAAACAGAATTAATCCATACTCATCTAAAAACAATTAACTCTAACATCATTATTTTATAACAAAACTAGCAAAGATAATTTATTAATCACTAAGTTTTCTGGTTATAAATACATTAGTAATTGTCTTTGTCTCTTTTGTATTTCTAACTATTAACGAATTGAATATATAATAAATACCGAGTGAAAGAATAAATTTAGTTGTATAATGTACTAAATATTAAATAGGTGACTTTATAATCACCGAGCAGTGAATCAAACGGGAAGATTGAAAGAATAATTAAAGTGATTTTAGTAACCGACAAGTTGACCCCAAGTCAAAGTCTTTTGTGGAAAAACATGAATAAAAGGTTGAGGTAAGGTCATTATTATCAATAGAGGTGAGAAAAAAACCAGAAAACTAGAAAAAAATTAACTGAAAAAACCGAACCGGTAAAAAAACCGATTGAATCGGTTAAAATATTTAGGAAAATGTCCGGTTCGGTTTCCGGTTTTGGTGTGCCTAGACCGACCAACCCGAACCGAACCGAACCGGTTCGGTTTAGGAATGAAAAAAAAATATAAACCAAGCGGGCTGCCTCCTCCCATTACTTTCCCTTTCAACAACCCTAGCATACCATTTATTTGCTTTCCCTTTTACACAGCCGCCCCTCCCCTCCAACCCTTTCAATCTTCATTCACACTTCACACTTCACAGACACAGCCGCCCCCTCCAATCACCCCTACTTCCATTAACAGCCGTCCCCTCCCATTAACAGTCGCCTCCTCTTCACCCGTCAACGAGCTTAGGCTATTCTTGGACGACCATTCTTCGAATCTCGAAAGAAACCGTCGTGCGTGTGAGGTGGCGAAACTGTTACCGCTTCCAGATCTTCTTCAATCTATTGCTTCTATCAAAGCCGATTATATCGCTCAGGTAATCTTGTCATGTAATTACAGATTTAATTAATTGTTGCTTGTTGATTTTATATTGTTTCTATTTTTCTATTTTGAGGTGTTAATTATTTTGAACAATGTAAAAATGAAGGTGGACGAAATAACACAATTTGGAAAGGAAATTGGAATCGTTGTCCCTGTCTCAGATTCTCAGAAGACAATCAATGGCAAACAGTATGTCCTCATTTTTTTTCTTCTTTTCTTTCTCACTGGTAGATTGGAATTTGGAACTGCCAACAAAAGTTTGTATTCGAAGTTAGCTTTTTGAAAATTGATCCCATTATTTACTGTGGCTTAAGCTTTGAGATATTGCATGATTATGAATTAGTTCATATGAGTTGAAACTTGAAACATAGTCTGACAAAGATGGATTAGTCGATTGCTAGAAAATAGTTTTCAAATCTCTTTGAAAAATATCTGAATGGTGGGTTGATGCTGTGACATAACAGACCCGATTTGAAGGGAATCTTTGAGATATTGCATGATTATGAATTGGTTTATAGGAATTTGCTAGATTGATTTTTTTTCTTTTTAGAAGGGAATCTAATTCAAATACATTTTTTTCATCTACTTTTTAAGTTTAAATCTTAGAATTAATATCCAAAAAATTTCACCTTTGCTCGCCAAAATATAATTTTAATCTTAATAAAAAACTATATCTTAAAATCTTGATGGCTTACTGTGTTGCTATCCAACTAAGAAATTGACTCAAGTGACTTGGTGATATATAGTGGGGACATTCTATTTTAGACATGCAGCTTGTTGCCTTGTTCTACTTTCTTCTATAATCTATTTGAGAAAAATGTTGTTTATTTCTTCTAGACACTTTAGTCTTCCAAATTTCAGTAGTAACCAGCAAGCATAGAGGTTATGTATTGGGAAGATGAACTATCTTTTTATTTGCAGTGGCTGTGAAACTCTCTTTCTGTGTGTCTCTGTCTCGTGTGCGTGTGCACATATGCACATGTAATTCTTGCTTCTCTCCAGTTCCTTTCGTTTGCAAGTTATTGTTGCTAGAGTAGGTGCAACTAGTTCTTTCCTCTGCAAGTCGGGTTTGGTAAGATTGATTATAAAGAAAAAGGTATTGATAATGCACAATTTTGATTTTAGTGCTAATGTTAAGTGTGGCTTGTTTTATGATGGATAATTATGTTGACAATATTGGGCTTCATGAATGATGATGCCAGTTTATTTTTGGTCTTAATAAGATATACTACTGCTGGATTTGTACTCTTTATTTATATGGCAAATTCTTATTCAAATCTTTGATATTATCGCTAATGAAACTTCAATCTTGCCTCAGGTTATCGACCAAGTCAAAATTCCTCTTACAAGTATACAATATTGTTTTATTATAATGTTATTTGTTGTTTTTTCTTTAAGCCCTTTGAAGGCATTGGTTTGTAATTTGGATTAATTTGGATTTTAACTTATTGATGTGTGACTGTGTGTTATTTAAATTTTTTTGAAGTATGAGAAAAAAATTAGAAAGGTAAAAAATATATTGAACACAAGATTGACAATAACAACTTAATATAAATGAATATTTAGTGGCAAAAAAATTAAATATACTTTGGAATTTTTTAAGAAAATTAGATATTATTAACATAATTTATAAGCTCATTACAAAGCCCATTAAAAGCCCATTACGAAGCCAGAAAAATAACCATAGGTTTTTCCGGTTTTGGACCTAAAAAACCGGACCCAAACTGAACCGGAACCGATCAGTTTTGACCGGTTCCGGTTCGGTTTGGGTCCCTTTTTTTTTTGCCTTCTGGTTTGGTTGTTTTTTAAAGGTAAATCCGAACCGAACCGAAAATGATCACCCCTAGCTATCAAGCGTTTTTTCTACGAGATGGGTCCATTACACCATTTCCCCTCAAGCTTGAGAAGGGATGATATATGCTTTAATTTCAACTTGTATAAAAAATAAATCTTAATGTAGTGTGTTAGTGTCAAAGAACTATCTTAACCCAATAGTTTAAGTTATTAGGTAAGGTCTTAAAATATGATTTATATTATTCTTTAACACACTCTCGCAAGTAAAAACCCTTTGGATTTGAAACTTGTCCAGGTCACATTACCTTGTGTTTAATTTTTATCAAATAAATGAAGATGGTGAGATTCGAACTCGTAACTGCTTGATCATTAAGGCTCTGATACCATGTCAAAGAACCATCTCAACCCAATAGCTTAAGCTGTTAGGTAAGGTCCCAAGATATGATTTATATTATTCTCTAACACACCTCCTACCTTGTGTTTAATTTTTATCAAATAAATATGGATAGTGAGATTCGAACTCGTGACCGCTTGGTCATCAAGGCTCTGATACCATGTCAAAAAACCATCTCAACCCAATAGCTTAAGCTGTTAGGTGAGGTTCCAGGATATGATTTATGTTATTCTCTAACAATATTTTCTTCACTTTCTCTATAGTTTTACCTGACACTAATATTGTCAAAAAATGATATATACTTCTTGTGTTATCCTTCAAGATTTCAATTGAAAAGAAGGGTTGTAAAAAATTTAATTTTTATAAACATACCCTTAACTTAATTTGGATGTGGATAATTGTTTGCAATATATTTACATCCAATATAAACAATTCATCAATGATCAAGTCCGCATTGGTTAGCTAAAATATTTAAAATACTTACTCTTTTTTTTATTTTGGCCATGCGGTTCCTATATATATATATATATATATATATATATATATATATTATTTTAAATTTTATGATGTCCATTAATCCTTTTAAATTAAAGTTAAGTTATTAATTATATCCTATAAATTTCTAGAAAAACTAATTCTCTCAAATTTCGTCGTCTTTTTTACTAACTATAGAAGGCGATTGCTACAAACTAAAATTTCAAGATGAAATTGAGAAATCTGAAGGAGCAAACTGAGAATCTACCAAAATCTGACCAAGTCGTTTCACTAGTGGTTTCAATTAAAAAGCTGAGAGGCAGGCAATTTCCCAGAAACCCTCTTGGACCCCATAAATGAAATAATGACACATGACGGGGAACATAGAAAAATGAGCCTATAATCGAATGATCAATACCGGCGAAAGAAATCAAATATTGGAGTATAAGGTGAAGAGTAAGCCATCGACAGCACTTTGGAGGCTATAATCGAATCAGCTGCTTCTATGCAATATCTTTTCTTGCATTTTTCCTCGAGGAGAGGCCATGAGACGTTCTCTTCCAACCATCATGCATTTTTTTTCACGAGATGGGTTCGTGGAGAAACTTTGGTTTAATTGGGAATGCTGTTATTGATAGGAAACTTTTTAATTAAAATAAATTTGATTATTTGATTGGAAAAAATCCTTAAATGTTATTAACACATGACATCAATTTATTTTCTTAAGAAAAAAATATTGTAACCATATTGTAAAATATTTTAAAAAAATGAAATTGTTTTAAATAGATAACTTTTGAATCATCGAGTAGTGAAATACAGTAAGAGTGAAGAAAGTGAAGAATAATCTAAGTGGTGCGGGTCTACATTAATTTTTGTCCATATTTTTGGTATTAATCCCTTCATCCATTTATAGTCGGAGAAAAGAACATCACCTACTGCTTTTCTTGTCTCTTCTTGCTTGGAAGATAAGGTAAGTGAACTTTCAAGTGCCACTCATTTTAGTACATGGACTTAGTTATTTGATTAAAGCTTTATCGCAAGTTAAATTTGTTTAATTAAAAAAATTATAATAGATTTCTTTAACATATTTTTTATTTAAAAAACATTAAGTTAAAATTAAAAAATTTATATACAAATATAGTCAAATAAATCGAGAATTATATGTGTTAATAAATGAAAAAAACCATAAACGATGACTCAAAATAAAAACTAAAAAAATTAAGAGACAGGTGTAAATCAAAATATTTAATTTCACAAGACATGACATTTACGTAATTGTATTTTCTAAAAATTCAAATTAAAATAATTTTTTAATTCGATCAAACAATAATAAAAACATATACACATTATAAATTGATTGAATAAAATAAAAGGAAAAAATAATATGCAAGGCTGCACATATTAAAAATATTATTTGAAAATAAATTTCTTTTTATTTTTAAAAAATAAAATTCATCTATACAAAAGATTTTATATATTAAATTAAAAATAAATAAACTTCAAAATAATATGCAAGGATGTACATAACCCCTTTAAAAGGAAAAGTGATAGATAGAGAACAAAAGTGGAACATTTTTTGTTACCTAAATAAACTTTATAACTATTTTTCTATTAATATTAAATTCAAAATATATATTAAAAATAAATATTAAAACTTATTATATTAATTTGTGAATTTATCAATTGAGATGTGAATTATATTTCTAAAATGCTACAAGAAATTTCTATATACTACAACTAGCTTAAGAAAGTCATGTTCATCGAAACCATAGAGTACAGAAAAAAAAAATGAATATTGCATAAAAT
>Ga0325403_1000242_pt1 | contig 33981 bp, 15 predicted proteins | sample PopdelMetagenome_19_FD_205665 | JGI IMG/M metagenome (GOLD analysis project Ga0325403, IMG submission 205665) | Populus deltoides microbial communities from Bellville, Georgia, United States - Xylem-PdKOR-R4 | ecosystem: Host-associated > Plants > Phyllosphere > Stem > Wood/Secondary xylem... | reverse complement strand
TCAAGTTCCCGAAAATAGCATTTGTATTCAAGAATAACCAATGACCCTTCCGGTGAGGGAAAGTTGTAAACCGCTTCGAATTCCACGTTGAACTACAGTAGAAGAATGCCACAGTATTTTATTACAATATCTATTGTAATTTCTATGTACAGGGAGTTTAGAAAAAGTACTCAACCATTAGAGGAAACAATTTCAGAGAAAAGCAAGACGAGGGTTGCTGTGCACTACAAAATTTAATAAAAGAAAGAGAAAATTGATTCTTCCTATCCCTTCAAGCACCGACGGACAAAAAGACCATTAGAGGAAACAATTTCAGAGAGTGAGAGACGTCTCCTCGTGGCCCGGCCCAATTGACATTAATTAATCCCTGCAGAACTGTTGCGTTGATTTTTCTGAGGCATCATCCATCTTAAGGAGATTGAAAATCAAGCCGCTTGAAGAAGAGATCCAGGGCTGGCTGGGCCTTCAGTTTGTCTCACCCAAGTGCTGTGTTTCTGTCGTCTTTGAGCTGAAAGTCCCAAAAGCGATCGACTTGCTGCTGCTTTGCTTTGTGGCGGCCATGCCTCCGTATTCATCCTGCTTTGACAGCGAGCCAAGCATATAATGACTTTTGATTGTTGGGTAGCATACGAGGAATCAATCACGTATAGCATGGTCATGCCAGCACAGAAGCATGGAGATGCACCGTCCAAGGATGTAAAAACGGGTCTTTTGCTGCTTTGCCATGGACAAGCACCTTCTTCGAAAACCATTCTTTCCGTGACCCTTTCTTCTGTTGGATCGGGATGGTAGGGGAAGGTAGTTAGAGAAGGACATGGTCACAGTAATTGATGGAAAACCGAGAAACTGTTGTATTTGGAGATAACTTAGCTATGTGTATTTGGAGATGACAAGGAATTGAGAGAAAAGGAACGCTATGGTTGTTGGTTATATAGAAGAAGAGAGACGGACACAACTGTGGTGGATTGGACGCTGCCCCACCCTGTTCTTTCATGGAAGGAAAGCGTCGGTATTCCTCTCTTAAATTGACACTACTACCCCTGTAAGGATCCTAGTTATTTTTTTTATTATAAAATGTTTTACTGAAGTAAATTTCTATTATATTCATGAATAAATTAAATTTCTATATTCATGTAGAATTTTTGTCACGAAGTAAATTATCTTAGAAGATATATTATAAATATTCTATCTATTTTTAATATATTTTTAGATGATTTATTTGATGGTAAACGTTCTACATGAATAAAAAAAAATCTCATATAATCATTTAATACGTGGTGTAGTGATAAGAACTTGGAAATAAAAGATTTGCTTTCTCTGTGGTCTCAGGTTCAGGCCATGTGATTGCTAATATGATAGCTGCTGGAGGCTTACATGATCATTAACTTCAGAACCCGTGGGATTAGTCGGAGTACGTGCAAGTTAGTCCGAACACCAACGTTAATAAAAAAAATCTCATAAATGAAAAGTATCTAGTAATGTCACCTAGAAAATTTACAAAGAGACTAGTTAGGAATTAGCTATTTGATTAATTGAATAAATTTGAAGAATGGATGGATTGATTGATCAATTAAATTTTTTTTTTTAAGAAATTTGCTTTTATTTAATTTGGAAATCTTTGGACAAAAGTTTCACCAGAAGTATTGGAATTAATACATTAAGTCTTTTGTAATCTCCCTGTTGATAAAAATAAATTTAATTTCACTTTTCTTGTAATTATTCTAAGCTAAAAAAAAAATTGAAAAGATATTTAGGCGGTATAACTATACTTTTTACAAAATTAAAAAAAATTAAAAAAATTAATACCAAATACTACTGATAGTTATACTAGAAAATATATAAAAAAGTTATATTTCGGCTAAGAGCCTATTTAGTAGTGTGATTACGGTTGTTTTTTAAAGTATTTTTTATTCAAAAATGTATTAAAATAATATTTTTTTATTTTTTAAAAATTAATTTTGATATCATCACATAAAACACTAAAAATATATTAAATTAAAAAAATTAAAACATAAAAATAAACCATGTCTAAAAGTTGCAATTGAGTGAAGCGAATGACCAAAATTGCAGTAAAGAAAGAGGAAGAAAAGACAGCACACAAATCATGAACTTGTATTTTCAACACAATTACTTTTCCTAGCAGGGGTTTTCTGGTAATTACAGAAAAGAAATTAACACGCTGGTCAAATGAGAGTGGATGCTAATTCAAACACTGAAAAGGACCTGAGCTCAGAGAAGCCGTGTAGGGGGCTGTATACAGCCCCCCCCTGCGGCTTTTTTGTCCTTATTTAGCCCACGTTTTCCTTTTAAAATCCAGACTTTCTGCTATAAATGTTTCAAGGCAAACTTGTAACCGGTTTATATATGATGTTTTATAAAATATTTTTTTATTTTTTAAAATTTATTTTTAATATTAAAATATTAATTAAAAACATTAAAAAAATTAAATTAAAAAAAATTCAAATTTTTTCATTGAAAGGTGGAGTTAAAACCCTTCATTTTCTGTTTTATTTTTTTATTTTCAATTTTTAAAATAAAAACTTATTTGGCTTGATATTTTTATCTCGTTTTTATCTTTAAAAAACACACTTGGTGTTAGTTTAATACTTAAATTATTATAATTATACTTTGATTATATATATATATATATATATATATATATATATATATATATATAATGTCAAAAAGATGAAGGATGCGATAATAATATATAAAACTAATTTAAGTATAAATAATATATCCCTAACTCAATTATTAGTTTGGTCTAAAGAGCATTCCAAATTCTGCACTTGTCAGTGCCTAACCTAATTCTTAAATTATAGCATAATAATATATAAAACTAATTTTAATAACTCAATTTTTTATTTTGAAGAGTTTCGAGAACGTGTCAGTTTTATTTTGTCGAAAACGACGACGGAAACAAACAAGTTTTCGTATTTTTATATCTATTTTTAAAATAAAAGTTCTTTTAAAAAAAACAAATCGAACACTTAAATAAATATAGCTGAAGCAGCCACAGAGGCGAAAACACAAGCAATTTTAAAGGCCAAAATTGACCTTTGGGACCGAGAGAGAGAGAGAGAGAGAGCACGAAGCGGCAGGCCGGCGAGCATGACATCATGGCATAGATACCTCGAATCGTGACAGATTGGGATTTACCGGCCGACCTCTGCCATATTATTGACATATAAAACATACCTCCGTTTGGAATAAATTATCATTTCCTTACTCTTATTCTTATCCCCCACCGATAAATAAAACCATTTTCACACGCTTACACCACAGCAGACAGTATCAGCTCGGGACCCACCTTATCCTGAATGGCTTTGACAATTCTCACAGCTAGAGTTGTTCGCTTGAAAAGGTATATGTATATTTCAATGATGATAAAAGGAGGAAAAAAATAAAGGAAGAAACCTTTCGAGGCACACTGATTACAATGCAGAGGCACAAAATCTCAATAAAATAAATCTCATCACATTAAGAAAAATCATCGCTAGTAGTCAATGCTTACCACCGCCTGTTATTTAAAAACAAGTGAGTAATTATAATAACAAAAAATATATATATATAAAACGAACCAAAATTTCAACAACTTCACCTATAATTTCTGAAAAATATGGGAAAAATACATTTAATAAAATAAAAAATAATTATCAATAATAATCACAATGAATTCGTTCTTAATAGCACGAGATGATCATCTTAAAGTAATCTTTTTGTCGACTGATGCTCCTATTACACTTGTAGTCTCTGAAGGATAAGAATTAATTATATAGTATCTATATCGAGAATTTAAGTATTGTATGCATCATTAATCTAATTTTTTATAGAAGATTCTCGTAATAACAAACTTGCAAAATAAATATATTTATTATAAAAAGATTTGTTGTTCCTGCTTCACCTTAATTGTTATTTGAATAAGTAAAAGTTATGTCCTGGTTGCATCTATCGTTCAAAGATAAATAAATAAATAAACAAACTACTCCTTCCCTTCAAATAGCACATATAAGTTAGATAACCCATTTTAATCATTGTTAATAATTCTTTCAATATTATTAAATTCATGAAATCAAAATCTTTTGAATTTTTTTGGATATACCTTTAAGATATCTTTTTTTCCCTCTCTTATTTCTCTCCCCATTCTCCTCTTCTTGTTATTTGTGACAATTCAATTGACAATTTTAAACCATTGATTTCATCAACAGTACTTTGTAAAAACTTTTTGAAATTGCTATTTTTTTAATCAGAGATAATTTAAAAAGAAAAACCAGTTGGGACCAAGGGGAATGGGATTCGAAGGGTATGAACGCCTACCGTGCTTTTTTCTTCATTTTTATCAGAGCCCATAGCAAGAAGAGATTCATCACTGTGACAATAAATAGAAAACGAATAAATCCGTTGATGCTGACGACATCAGCAAGAATCACTTTTCTTTCCTGTATCAATAACATGCGATATGAATAAGAAAATGAAAGCAAAATGAGAAGGCAGGAGTACATATCAAAATTGTCTTTGGGTCTTCCAAGCAGACAGAGAGGAATTTATTATACGATCATGACGTGATACAGAACAGTTGCTATTGAAAGCGGGGGAGGAGGAACATAACGGCCCTTTACGTTTTCAAGTGGTAATACTTGTCCAGCAGCATCTCAGAATATTCTCCAAACGTGAGACAGCTATTGGCTAGCACCAGCTGAAAACAACACAGGAAACGGGGGATCAAAAGTCAAGTTGATATCTGCTAAACACTCAGGCAAGAAGCACTTCCTTGCTGCAGTTATTCGCCTTCTAATTTCGACAAATGATGCAGGCATGAGACTCTGCCAGCACCAGCCAGAGTTCAGTGTAGCTGGTAAAACTTTTCATGCTCTTTGCTGGCTGTTTTATAAAATGCCCCAGCCGAAACAAGAAACCATTAGCTAGACAGGATTCACCATTTTTTAGCCATGAATCACGCCAGTGAAGGAAAAAAGCTCAAACTATAAGAGTCATGTGATAGGAGTCCCTATTTTCTTAAGAGCCATAGGCATCGACATCTTCGGCGGTTGCTAGCAGTACTAGTATTTTTTTTTTTCAATCAACATACAAACGCCAAAGTGTTCCCAAAAGTAGCAGGCAATCACCTTTAACGAGGCAATAATTTCCTCCAACACGGGTAGAGGAAACTTCCTCCTGCCCATGTGTCATGGTATCACGTTGCCAAATATTTGCAATGTAATCGTGTTTTTGAGTGAAAATGTTCTCCCACCTTTTTTTTTTCTTCTATTTTCATTAAGTTTCTCTCTTAATCTATAGACACCAAGTAAGCTCTATCTCCTCAAATTTTTCGGGCTATTTTTTCTCTCCTCTCTCAAGACTCAAGGTCTATAATGCAAAACAAATAAAATTTGGGATCTAAATGAAAAATCCAAAATCCTAGGAGACTAAAGTAAAATAGAAGGATCAAAGTGTAGATTTACATGCATTTTTTAACAGTAAGAATGAAAAAGGCTTTCAGCTTATGCCAACGTCAATTTTGATCCCTATTCTTTGAATTTTGTTTTTTTACAATAATTTCAAAACTTCCCATGTAAAATCGACATGGCATGCAATGCCAAAATAATCTACAATACCCAGGGAAAGAGATTACATGAAATTCAAAGAGAATGAAAAAAATCCAGAGCAACCAAGAAGGAACTCTTGAGGACCTAATTGAAAGAAAATAAAGTCTTTGAACCACAATGGAGCAAGAGAAAAACTTGAGGACCTGTGATGAAATTTTGCAAAGTGAACATTGCTATGAATAGTAATTTGTGTGAGGATGAATATTAACAGCATTACAGTGAAAGACTGGCCTATTTTAGGTTTTTTTTTAATGTTAATAATATGCACCAACATATGGTGGGAATTTCTCTACTGCGTGCGAGTTACAAGCAATTCATTTTTTTGAAGAGGGAGCAGTGAACAGTTATTTTTGCTGGCGTATGCCCATTTTTCATGAAATGGTTAGTTTTCCTTCAACTATAGCTCTTTTATTTCTTTTTTTTGGATGATCTCTTAACAGTAATATAGTTTGCTGCCAAAAGCCCACAACACTTGTCTTCACCATGGTGGTGTTTTCTTGATCCTGGTTCATGTGTTCTTATCATTTTCTTCCTACGTCCACTTGTGCCTCAAGTAACTCAAAATGAAATTTATCATGATGAAGCCAATGACTTTCTAATTCTACCAGATTTTCAATCAAATATGCAGCGTGCTTTGTAAGTTACAGAATTTAAAGCATGGACTACTTACATCTTTGTGAATATGCATCTCCTTGGGAAAGTTAAGTCTCTCATCCCTACAAGACAAGAAACACGTCAATATATCTTGCTCTGTTTAAAAGTTACGAGTTTCTCTGATAAAAAAAATACTGGTTAATGATGCTTGATGTCATCATAGCACAACGGTAAAGACATCATAAAATGCAAGGATCTTTAGTCCATACTTAGAGTTGATTAAAAAGAATAAAATAAAATTAATAACTAATTCATCCAAGTGTGTGTGTTAAGGAAGAAAATGGATGTATCAATCGCATGACTGCTGCCAACATTTTTGGTCTGTAGATCCGTATGCAGTCTCAAGATTACATTGAAACTACCGGTGTTCAGAATAGTTCATTCACATAGCTATAAGGAAACGTGACAGGACAAGTCATGTTAATAGATTCTATAATTCATCGTTGTTAAATAGCATACCAATCGGGTTGCATGAATAATGCAAATGTTGATCTGTCAACACCAGAAGCCTCCTCCCCTTTGGGTGCCTACAGAAAAAACATTAAACCAGGACAGGTTATTACTTCATTATATTCCAAAGAGATTGTACAGAAACGAAAAAACCACCAAGTTCATTGTTCACAGCTTAGATATAATGCATTATAATCTTAATGATAGGTGTCACATGTAACTTAGATGCTCCAACTTCAAACACTGAATTTCAGCTCTACTTCAGTTTGCTCATCATCAGTCGCAATATGCTAGATCAGGGTTACATAATGGTATGACAAGCAGTTTGTCATAAAAAAAAGTATGGCTGGAATTTTACGTAACACCTTCTGAAAAAAAGTAGGGCTGCCACTTGTGTGCGGGACTGCTGCAAATGGTCCCTAGACAATGAAAGAGGGCAGCCCGCTCCATACAAGTACCATATATATCAGAAATGAATGCTTTATGGAACAAATGAAAGCATTTTTCTTAAAAGAAAGAAAAGACCCTAGGAAGTAAATAAGTAGGAAAATAAAATGCCCATCGTATCTTTCATGCTCACTCAGCTTACTGTCACTCTGCATATTGAAATAACTGACTATTTATCTTAGACAAGCCCCTGTGGCACTTGAAGAAAAGTTTCAAATTTATAAAACAAAGAGACATGCATGTGCTGTCATGCATCAATTGTTTAGGCATTTAAAAATCAAGAGATGTCAAGGGAGCCAAATCATAGATCTTTAAGGAAAAGAAAATCTGTAAATGAAATCATTTCCAACTTCAAATGTACAGAAATAAAAGTTCAAACCGAGCTTAAACCCTTCTTACTCAATCATATAGAAAAATCACAACAGCCCTTCAGAGCAGGAAAAACTATCACTTGGAAGCATGTCACCTCACGTTTTTGCTTTGATAAATTTCAACATAGCTAAGTCCCTGTCACCTAGAATTTTTGTTTCATACAATGACGCTGCTATTTTTCACCTTGAAGGATCACCAAACCATGCATCCAACAACAAATACTAATTGTTGGTTCAATATAAGAACTAGTGCAATACACAACATGCAATCCTAAGTGTTAATCCCAATTATTTCCATTAAAAAGATCAAATATGAAAAGTACCTGAACAGAGTGCGGTGTTGCACAAAGATAACCTCTTGACAGTATTTCAGCTGTTTCACCAATTTGGTACGCTACCTCACCTTCTCCAAACACAACCTAAAACATAAGAAACATACAAGTCAATGACAAACTTAGTATCATTCAGAATGTACTTAAAAATGTCATAACGAACCACATATGCTAAAAAGGTTCAGTATGAAGCAAGCACTTCCACTTATATAAAGCACTTGGTCTCATTTCTTTTTTGAGGTCTTCCCCAGATTCATTCGTTTTATTAGGGGTGAGTGTGCTTGAAGGGAACACGGTTGGTGTTGTACTAAATTCAAGTTGAAAAAGAAAAATAAATGGATGCTTTCTCAGAGTATCTGATCACCATTTCTATCCATAAATACAACCATGTGGGAACCCATCAAACATAAAACCTGTCCCTGTTCTTATCATTCATAACTTTCAAGGTTTAAGATTTTTCTGTTCTATTAATTCGCAGCTTTCAAGGTTGAAACAAAATCGACTTGATTTTAAATTTGCTTCTATGGTCTGTAATGAGGAATTTTCTTGGTTTCTTATGTTACAATCATTTGACATCTGCTCTATCTCTGCTTTATTTCGTTAGAGGCAAATGAGTGAAGTTATGAATCAGACTTCTAAAGTTAATCTGAGGAATTTTCTAGGTTTCTTATGTTATAATCATTTGACATCTGCTATCTCTCAGTTTTATTTCATGAGAGGCAAATGAGTGAAGATATGAATTAGACTTCTAAAGTTAATCTGCTTGGTTTCAAGCCAGAAGATTGGAAAACAAGATTGGAGTAAGTGATCCTACATTTCTAACAGCTAATATGGAGTCTAAAACAAAGGCTGGTGCTTCCAAAAGAATGAAGAATTTGTTAAAGTGAACAATTAAATGAAGTTCATTATCATAGATAGCATTTTCATAAGTAAAATGTCAAAGACAAGAAAGTTTACTTTGACAATTTGATCAGTTCGTGTTTTAATATAAAGGCCGGCAATGCTATCAGGGCAAGGTATTTCTACACCATCTCTCTTAAACATGGCACAAGTCAAACCTACATATCAAATTGAAACAAAAATCAGACACAACGTCAACCCCAATTTAGAAATTCCAAGAAAAAGAAATATTCTGATCTCTCTACAAACTTATCCTGTCAATAACAAGTGGCAGGAAAAAAATTTGTAAATCCTAGGATAAATTTTATTTGGAATTTAAATACAAAATCAGAAAAAGGAATGTATGTTGCTGAGAAAAATGCTTAAGCATGCACATCATCAACAAGCCTATATGCCCCAGAGAGAGAACAAAAATAGTAGTATCTCATGAATTAAAAAGTTGATCACCTGTCAGTGAGCCATGATCTGTATGCCACCCACACCAAGATGATGTCGAGTCACCATCTGGGACACAATCACTGCATGTGATTCTACTTGTAAGTATTCCCTCCAGAAGCCACTTATTATATCATTGGAAGCACATTATTTTGACAGACTCCACCATTTCATGCAATTCATCATGAGATATAAACAACAAATATGAAGAGCTAGCATCTGGAATACAGATTAGTGTTCCAGAAAGGAGTCAAGGACCCAAAAGACAGAACACTAAATTCAGTCTTCGCATGATATCTCTGCATTCAAGTAGACATTAACTGTAAACCACCATTAGTATTTCAAAAAATCATCCGAAGAGCCCTAACAACTTAAAGCAGCTCATATAATAAAGAATAAAAAGTAATTACTACAAGGAAAATTTGGTAATGACATGCCCTAATTGGTGATGGTGATATGCTCTAATTAGTGCCCATTTAATATTCTTTGCTGCCTCTGGAAAACTTTTTCTATCAAGAAGTGGCATTCAGTCTCATTCTTATGAATATGTGCATATAATTATCTTGTATGGTAGTAAGATTTTCTATTTCATAGTCATTTTGTATCTCGACTACGCTTTCTTCCGCAGATTTTGCTCTCAACTTTTCTGAAATTTAGTGCCATGCTGACATGAATCAGGGCATCAAGGGTGAGGAGACCAGCTTAATCAAGTAAGTCATGTAAATCGCAAAGTTTTATATTTCAATATAGCTACACAACAGATGGAATTATCAACAAGTCAGATCATGACGACTGAAAATATAATTGGTTCTTTCACATGAAGATTCATCAGCTATACCAAAAACATGTGAAGAGTAAAGTGGGAGATAGGAAAAGCATTACCTCCTTAGTGCAGGAAAATAATAAAGCAACCGGCCTTTATGACACCGAGAACGTATAAGTATCTGTTTGAGGCTTTCATTTTGATCCACTTCCATTCCTTTGGATACTACACGAGCTCATCAAAATCGAACAAATTACCAAGGGTAGTCAAAAGTGAAAAAATAAAAATAAAGACAAATGGAGAAAAAAAGAAGGATAAGGCAGGCAATCCACTCAGCAAGTGCTCAATCCAGCGCTACTCATACAAGGTGGTTTGTGACTCAGGTAAGAATGACCTCATTTCAAAATCATATACATGGCCAGGCTGGACTTTTTTAGCCGCAATTGCAGGTTGCCAACCATATGAAGATAATATCTATTCAAGCGCAATTCAATGCTGATATGTAAAGCCTGGGAACTCTCATCTCAAATGGAAAACTATTAATCACAATTTTTGTTTAAAATCCAATGGGAATCCACAACCCTCTATTTAAAGAAGTTGGCTCCACCAATAAGGACATTTAAGGTGATTCACAGACTCAAACTCCTATATTCAATAGTTTCCCAATGTTATAGTTATGGCTAATTCAATTTCCTGGGCAACTAAATGATGGATTCTATTCTTCAGAGCTAAGGAATTACCTAAATACTCAGCAACATATGTGTACATGTAGAGGATTTGAATTCAGAGGAGTTCAATATCTTATTAGCTTAATTTAAATACCAACATGGGGACACATAAAGTTTTACCATATTGATCACAGTGATGAGCTACCATCAATCCAACATCATGCATCAGCTTTCCAAGTGCTTTGAAAGCTGCACGTTAACAGCTGATGTTCAGTACTTTCAAAATATAGGAAATGCGGGAAAAAATAGAAAAGAAAAGGACCCTTATATAATACAGGCATTCTGTCACATTATCTCAAAGTTGTCTCGTACAAGAAAAAAAGAAAAAGATCAGCATGATTGTATACCAAAGTACTCGTATAAAGGCTACCTTCTCTGTTGTGAAAAATAAGTTAGTGACATCCAATAAAAGCTGGAATCAATGGTAATTGGAAGCTAAAACTCAATTTACAAAAAAGCAGTATAAAGAATATATGCTGCTGTAAATAGATGTGTAGATCATAAACACAAATAATTGCACCAGAAAGCAAAAAAGAAAAAGAAAAAGGGTTTGGCTACAGCTCATTGAAAGATAAACAACAGCAGAATTAAGGGGTGGTTGGCGACTGATTTTATAATTACTTTGATCAGCAAGAGGATGCAGAGAAGAAAATGCTATAATTCTTGGATAAACAGAGTGTAAAGCCAAGATGATTCCAATGATTTTGGCATCATACCGGACATCAAGGTGAGAATTCTGTATTTAAAAGGGTTTTATTGGATTGCAAATTGCAAATCAACAGCTTAAAAATTATTACATTTCTAAGACTTTGAGAGATATTTTGCAATATACTAATTCTTGAAGCCATAAAGAAACATCTAAAAAGGCAAGCACTGTATTAAAAAATATTTGACTGATAGAATCTGCAGCCTCAAAATCAAAGTGTTGATCTCGAACTTACCAGTTTCCAATTCTGGCAAAGCACTGCTAGGCCATATGTTTGAAGAACAATAAGATGGATACCTAAAAGACAGAGCGAGCATGGATGACAAGTTATGCAGATGAGTAATGTAATGTCTTTAACTATTTGTAAATAACTAGTCTTTTACAGCACAAGAGGAAAAAAATTCCTCAGCTAAGCAAATACAGTGACATGAAAAACAAACCATGTGAACCATAAACATCCCTATTTTTTTAATCTGCTTTGTCCAAAAATCAATGGTGTTAGGTCCAGCCTTATAAATCTACAGCAAAGCTTTCATCAATAAATAAAAACAAGAAACATTTCAACATGAGTTTTATTTTCTAAGCTTTTACCGCTGTTTTAGACACATGTCAGTGGTAGGAACATCTAATATTGGATTTGCATAAAAAGAGCCTTTCAGTAGATCTGCACAGAAGATACAATAGGAAGAAAAAGGTAAGAGGAAAAAAATGATAGATATATAAAACATTAACTTGGATAAATGTAATTACAGTGTGATTACTGCAATTTATTGAACTGGATAGATTGATTATTAAATTTTAATATAATAGAAAGTTTACCGGGCTTTCCAGATTCAAGCTTCTCCTTCCCATGACTCCATCCAAAGTTATACCTACATACAGATAGTGGGTAAAATGAAGCAGGAAGTTAAACCACTACTGACTGCAGCCACCATAATGTCAACTACCATTGGGTTAAGAATAAAGGAATAGTATTCCAACTAAAAGGCAAGAGGATTCACTTGTTCCTGAGCTTCCAAAGTACATTCTACAGAAGAAAGAGAAAAAAAGAACAGCATACTGTATACACAGCTTTGTTTAACAAACATTTTGCAATACAGTATGTCTCTGAGCATATACCATATTTAGCTATTATACACAGAATGTGGGTCAAGAACAGCATCTGACTCTTCATGTACATAAAATGGGGATGCGAAAGACATATAGAGGTAACTGAGTTAAAGAAAAAACTAATGGCAGAATCATTAATTACCTACTGTGTGGATCTTCAAGCTCATCCTTTACCTTTTGAGGAAGGTTGGCCAATCTGATAAGATTGAAGGATATATGCATCATAAGCTAGTGCATAAAAATCCATTTGGTTCTGTTTCTGAATGTTTTATATCCAATGGCACTCGTAATGAATATAGGAAATCTATTTCTGAACTTATACCTGGGTGAAAGATGTAGAAGATTTTGACGCAACGAAGAAAATCCAGGGACCTGTAATGGTAAAGGGTAAAAAACAGAATCAAACAACAAGTCAAGCATTTAATACTTGTCTTTAAAGGAATTAAAGATTTATCAGATAAGTAAAAACACACAACAACCAAACTAGTCGCTATAGGAATCCTTTTGCACCATTCCACACTATCATATACAAATAAATTCTAATTCCGAAACGCATAGTGATTATAGTGACAATAGAAACAAGGGGAAAAAAAGAAAGAATTTTCAGAATATTACATCAGAAATTGAAAGAATCCCAAGGCCGTTGGGTCCAAAACCTTCCTCTATCTTGGCCGACAAGTCTGCATCCTTGTTCTACCAACAAAAATTCAAACATAAATATATGTAATTCCACCACATACATCAACTTTGATTAAAACAAAGACTGCTCACGCACCTTGAGGTCAGTATAGGGTATGGTGACACTTCTTAAAGTGGGGAAAGCGGTTCCAGTTGAGCTCGACATCGTTTCGCAGGTAATCCGGCCGGGAAGAGTCCGATTAGAGGCAGAAGCCGCGTGATGGCGAAATACTAATGATTTATTTAATGCAGAGGAGAGGAGGGACCTTGAAGTCGTCGTTGTCAATGTCGCATGCCCTGGTAATGGTGTAAAATCAAGCATCAAAGCGATATCAAAAACAGAAGGCAGAATCTTCCTGACTCTTACGCTACTCAAAAGAAAAATGCTCTCGTCTTTTCACTTGTCAAACTCGTTCAGGCGTTCACCAGCCCGCCTTAACTCGGGAGCCCTTTTAATTGCTTCATTTTGGAATTTCAAACAAAATAAATACTCCTATTATTAGTCGTATATTCAATCTAGTAATTATTATATATCATGCATTATATTACCTAGTATACTAAAATTACCAAATCAAGAACCGACAGAATCGCGTTCGCATGAACAATGTAGATTTTTTTTATTATTATTTCATTTTGATCATATTTTTTTAATTTATAATTGCATTTTTTTCAAGTTATATTAACATGGTTTTATATATTAATATTTCTTTCTAGTTGTATTTTCTAGTATTTATAAAGTACAATTATCAATTTATTTTTACTTTTATTTTTTAATATATTTTTTAAAAGTATAATTTGTTTTGCAAAAAAAAATATTTTCAATACAATTTAATCAATTTATGAATAATTTATAATTTTTAACACTTTCATTTATTTTATATATTTTCAATCTTGATTATAAAAGATTTTTAAAAACTATGTAATGTAGGTTGAGACTTTTGAATGTGAAAGAAAGAGATTTATAGGCTTAAAAAGTATCACAGAATTACTTAAGATCACTATCATTTGTTTGACTTGTTATTTCTTTTAGTTTTTCTTTTTCTTTTCTTTTTTTTACTTTTTTTTTTTACTGTTATGATGGAGCACCTTTATTTGATTTTGACTTTGTCATTTTTCTTTAGTATTTGAGTTTCTTGAGCTCTTTTTCTTTTTGGATTTCTCACAATATTATCTTAATAATTGATTTTCCACTTGCCTCTAGTATGAGTTATGATCTCATTGATGAAGGAAATTTTCTTTCAAGGTTAAAAAGGACTATAATGGATATATTTTCTTTTAATATAAAAGAGATAACAAAGATGACCTTTTCTCATTTCAAGCGCAAGCGATTAGAACCGATAAATCTGAACCTCGTCCAGTGTAATAGTTTAGACTTGTAAAAAAATTGTGTTTCATGAGCTATGACTATTAAATCCACTACATACAATTGTACATGCAACTGAAACATAACCCAAAAAACATGGTGTGTGAGTGACAAGTTTTTTACAAGTTCCATGTCTTTTAATTTTAGTTTGTTAGTCTCCTTAGAGTGGGGATTACTTTATTAATTAATTTGTTTGTTATCTTATAATCAGTATGCCAAAATAATATTTTAAGCAAACATCTAATTATTTCTAAAAATAAAAGACACGTTTAACTTTTAGAAATTTTTTTAACGAATAATTTTCACAAAACCAATTTGATCATAACGTTTTCAATAGAGCCATGAGATCATGCAAAGTTATGAGGGTAAATATTTCCAAGTCTCAAAAGGGTAAGGATTGTCTTTTAGTATCTTAGCAATGCACCCTAAAGTTTGGTTATTTTTGTTATTATATTTATGCAAGCATAAACAAAAATAAAATGTCAAATACCACTTGTATAACAAAAATATCTCTTAATTTATAAACAAAAATGAGACATATAAAAGGCATACTTCGTTACAAGATGTGATAGAATCCCAAAACACATATAAAACATGTTTGAGAAAGACAACATTAAAAATGAAAAATTTCAATAACAAAAAGAGTTGACAAGGCAACATCTCTTCTATTATCCCATCAATGAATATTTATGGCTTGACATCTTAACTTTTTGCTAACCCTTCAGGAGCTTTATGAAGATTGCCACTATAAAGACTAGTAGTTTGTGCAAGACTTGTCATCATTGGTTGCAGTCCTTGCATAAATGATGCAAATAATGTTATAAAGAGCTTAAATATCTTAATAACCTTTTTTTAATTTTCAAATAGTAAATCAATAGGTGGTTTGATCATGAATTGGTGATACTTCTTTCTTGGCCTTTTCTTAGAATCTTTTATAGTGGTCACATCTTCTGATAATAAAGACTCAAGTGGAAGAAGAATCAAATTTGCCCTAGAAAGATCTTCCATGAGAAACCAATGCAGTGTAACATTCTTTTTTCCTAACAAATGAACATCATGCATATCATTAGTTATCCCTAGAATCTCCTCAAGCATGGTTACCAAATTCAGAAGTCATGAGTTGTATAACCCTTTGAGATGTGATCAAATATAGATAATGTCATAGTAGCTTCATATATGTAGTTCTTTATTGCAAGATCACCTAATGTTGACTTTGTAAGGCAGAGTTCATTAATTCTAGAATAAAAGTTATTTGAAAATAGCTTCCATGAAAGCTTTAATTTTATTAGTGCATTTAAGTAAGATTGGTGTCATGTCTTACCATTACCACCATTTCTTGTTGGCATCCAACAAGTCCCATTTCTTAATGCTTTAATATCTAATACCTAGCTTCTCAGAGCAATTTCTACCATCTTATCAGATGATCATATAATGTAGGTGGAATTCTTGAAGTTTTAGTTGCAGTACTAGTTATGTTAGCATTTAGTGACATTTGCAACACTTGAGCCTAATCATGTAATGCACTAGTTATAACTTGTAACATGATTTGGAGGTTAGATCTTTTGCATATCTAGAGAATTTGCTTGGATTCTCATTAGGAAAGATCAGAGTTCATGATCCAGCTCGGCTATGAGTTGAGAAACTTCCCTATTCCATTCCTAGCAATGCTTCTAGAGCACCCCTATAATTTTGAGTCAAAGGTTTAAAACCCTTCACTAGCACACCAAAGTTTTATATGAAACAATTGTCTTGGAATAAAAAAGAACATTACACTTAAAACATGAGGCTAGTCTTTTCATGCTCCATGTGTTTCATTTTGAGTTTGTTTTATAAACTTTGAAGAGGAACTGGATTATAGGGGATCTAAATTTAACCTATAAACTAAACTAGATAAATATATAAATATATAATGATACATATTGGACTTTAGATATGGAGTGGTGATAACATAAAATAAAACCCTAACAAAAAGTCGTAACCATTACATGCATTAGGGTAAGTTTGTTACCTGGTCGTAAGGGTCCCTCGTTGCTTAATAATCGTTTATTGTAGGTTAATATGAGGCCAACAAGAAGTTTGAAGTTAAAGGTTATAACTAGTATAAGGTCAATATACCAACCACCACCAAGTAAATAGTCAGAAGAGAGTTTGATGATTTTATGAGTCTTACCTAGGCTAAAAGCCATTAGGATACCGTAACTTCCCCTCTTAACCTAAAGTTAATATGTGTGCTCTTAAATGATGTTGTGTGAAGGTATAAATCCAATGATATAATGAAATAAAAATACATGTTAAAAATTAAAGTAGAAACTAAATCCAATGACTAAATTAAAGAGTCATTAGAGATCTAGAAAATTAAAATTAAGAAAAAAAACAAGTTAGGTTTGTTATATATATTACACATGTCACTGCATGTTTAATGTGTAGTCTTTAAGTGGCGTATGAGCCTTGCTCTATCATCTGATTTGTGTCTTATGTGATGTTGGTTTTTTCTCAACATGGATAATCTCCATATATGACTATGTCATTAAAATCATCCTTATATGAGTATAACAATTATTAATCTTTCATCTTTTTTCTCTTATGTTTAATTTTTGTGATTGTTTGTTTGTTTGTTTGTTTGTTTGTTTCTTTTTCTTCCCTTCCCTTTTTAGGTTTTTAGACTCGGTTGGGCCAAGAGTGTTAAGCCTAGTTAAGCCTTTTTATTCTTTATTCCTACCTTTCATTCTTTTTTTTTTTTGCCTGCTTAGGCCCCATTTCTTTTCTCTTTCTCCTTTTTTTTTCTTTTTCCCGGGCCTTTCATTTTTCCTTTTTTTTTGAAGCTCGGTTGAGCCTGTCTTTTCTCTTTTTCCCTTCATTCTTTTCTCTTTTCCTTTTTTTTGAGCCTAGTTGGGCTTCTCTTTATTTTGGCCTCGTCAAATGGCTATTTTTCATAGTACTTACTAATTTCTTGACCCATGCTATGTCGCATATCAAATTATTTTTTAAAACCTTAAAAAAATAAAGGCATTAGAAAGTAAATGGTGACAAATTGGATGGCATATTTTTTAAAAAAATATATATATTAAGATTGCGGCATATTGGATCAACCTGGACCAACCATGGTTAACATGGGAAACTCGCCATATAAGGTATGAGATCATAATAAAACCATAGAACTTATATCAAAATATATTAGGAAGTCCAATTATAATGAACCAAATATTGAAGGCAAAAAATGAGAAAAAAATTCAAATTTAAAAAATAACCCAAAAAAACTACTTGAGTAAACCTATATTAGTAGCTAACGCAACACTGTAGGTTTGGCCAAAATTTTCCAAACATAAGAAGGAAAACCCGAGGCTCATAACACTTTGTTTTAAAGTCTTAGCCCATTTAATTTATTTTTCTTGGTTGTCCATCCAAATGGTTTTATTTCTTTGTTAACCTATAAGTTTGGCCCAAAACATGTCTATATATGTGTTAGAGGGGGAAGGGGGGCGTGTACTGTACCTATTCACACACTCTCACTTTTTATTTTCTTTTTCTTTGTCTTAGAGCTACTTTCCTGTCTCTCTTCATTTTTCTACAAATTCTTTCTATTCAAGCTCTAAGTTAATTAATTAAGCAAGTTACTCTTATGCTTTTAGTAAGTTTCTTTCATTCTTTTCTATTTGTTTCATTGTCTTATTTTAAGTTTATTCCTTTACAATTAGTTTGATGGAATGTTAGGGTTTATGATGATAATTAGGGGGTTTGTTTAATTAATTTATGTATGTGTAGTAATATATGTATATGAACATGTATTGAGGCAGATTAAGAATAATTAGTGTTTGATTTTGATTAATTGATATATTTGTGTAAAACCTAAAGAATTTCAATGTTTGAAAGAAAATGGGGAATTATTTAACAATTATATTGAAAGAATCATGTTAGAATTATGGAAAATTTGTTTAGAAGTTGATGGCAGAATTTAAGTTTGGTCCTTGAATTTTTTAAAATTAAGATTTTGCCCTTAAATTTTGAAAACAATTACATTTTAGTCCTTATATATAAATAATAGTTTTTAAGATATATTTTGATAGAAAATTGAGTTTTATTTGTGATGTATTACAAAATTTTCATGGTTTTCTTTTGAATTGAGAATTGATGTTATTTTACGATAAAATATGTTTAGGTACTTTGAAAACCACTCCTATATGATTGATGAATGTTGATATTTGTCTCAGATTGTTGTTATATATTATGATTAAATAATACCTAATATGTTTATGAGAATAATACTAATATGGAAGTAATAGCAGTGGTAATAATAGTAATAATAATGATAATAATGAATATGCATATTGTCATGTTTGGGTTAAATATGATTAGATGATTAGTTATTCTATTCAAATTATATGATTTTAATATGGTTTGTTGAGTTGGACATGTCAAATTACCTATACTAACAAGGCAATGTTAGTATTTATGTATAAAGTAAAAATATGTTAACCTTAGCTAGTTAGGGGTGACACTAGCCTATGTGAAAGATCATCATATAGATTTATTACAAATCTTATAGCCCTAGCTAGTTGGGAGTGATACTAGCTTGTATGAAAAGCCTTATACATATCTCAATACTCTATCTATATTTGATTTTTTGACTTGTGGTGCTCTCATTCTGATACTCTATTTTTTATATATATATATATATATATATATATATATATATATATATATATATATATATGATCTAGTAATACAAGATGATTTTTATGTTGTTGCTTTAAATTTTTTATTTTGATAGAATTATATTTAGATTTGAGCCTTAACATAAGCCAATCACATGCTCAAATTTGAACCATAACAAAAACAAAATCTAGGTGAGGCTAGGACTTAAAGAAGTAAAAAAAAAAAAAAAAATCAGAGACTTCGATAGTTGAGTCAACTTGGTTTAATAAATTCAATTAATTTAATAATATAAAAAAGATAGCTTTAATTTAATAATATGAAAAAACAAGTAAACCCGAATGAGTCTTCTAAACTTGACTTAATCTTTCAAAATGACAACCCATAAAATCTCAGACCTTGGCTTAATCAAGAAACCTTATTCCCAATAAATTTAATGTTGAAAGATAAAATCATAAAAAAAAATCAATCTAAAAAAATTGTCAAAGTAAAAAATTGCAATAAAAAAATAAGGATCAAACTTGAAAAAAAGACAGAATGAAATTAAAAAAAATAAAATAAAAAAGATCTCGAATAAAAAAATATGAATTAAATCTAACAAATTAAAAAATTAAAGAAGAATGAAATAAAAAAAAAATCTAATTTTAGAAATTAATTAAAATAAAATAAATAAGAATAAAAAAAGAAACCAAATCCAAAGAAAAAAGACTTGAATGAATTGTAAGCAAGTTTGGAGGGCAAAGCACACACTTCCAGGAGTGAAAAAAGAAAGAAAAATAAAAAAAGATTGTCGGTGCTAAATTAGAGGTCTAATAATCACTTATGCCGTCTAGAAAGGAAGAGAACACTGAAAATAATCAAATGACACGGCAGAAAAATGATTTTGACCATCTAATTAAGTTGGATGGGTCACCCAAAGATGATGAAGCCACTAATGCAATCAACCAATTTTTTATTTTTTTTATTATTTATCAAAGTACTGCATTGCCTCTAAAACCAAATAATTATTATAAAAAGCCATTAGAAAATAATAAATAGGCTTTTATAGTAAAGTTTTAAGAATTATGATTCTAATGGCAATAGAATCATTATACATTGTTTAAAAGAATTAAATATAAAAAAAATTCCTAAATATTTTTTTTTTTTTTTTTTTTTTTTTTTGTTATTAAAATATTTAAATTTTTAAAAAAAATGTTAAAAAAAAAATTTTTGGGCCCCCCCCCCCCCCCCAAAAAAAAAAAAAAAAAAAAAACTCAAAAATAAGAAATAAACTAAATAAAGATCAATTTACCCTCTAATATTAGTTGATTTGATTATTATTTTTCTGTGAAGGGCGTTTTACTGCTTCAATCCACGTCGAAACATAGCATCTGACGCCACGCTCGTTAGGCTCTGTTAATAAAGACGCCTGCCTTATGGTTGTATTGTAATGCAGATGGTTGTTTTACCATTCAACAGAGACTCGATTTCTTTGATATACAAACAGATGGTTCGGGAGCAGATTGCTCGCGGAAAAGCAAACGAAACACGTCCAGACCAAATCATATAGTCAAAACTGACGATATAAAAGGGAAATCTAACTGGAATCGGATGCTTTTGATAGGTTTTCTACTACAACATTTGGGCTGTACAACTGTCCCTGAGAATCACTCGAGAGGGTGAGGCAAACAGGCCAGAGACAATGCACTTCGAGAGCTTCTACCAGCTCCAGTACGATATTTCACCCGAGGGTAACTGAGTTTAGGAAGATTTGTGGTGCTGTCTTCTTCTTCTTCTTCTTTTTCTTTCTATCTTTTCTGGTTCATGCAGTCTCTATTCAACTTCACCAACCAAATCATGCCTGCAGAAACCCGGAGGATGCAAAACTCATAAATTTTTCGACAAGGTGCTATGTAGAAAACAATTGGCATGTACAGATATGTGTTAACATACCCCAACTGGAGCCGTTTCAGGAACATCAACCAATCGTTCCATGGTTTGTAACTGATCATACGGAGCAATCTGCATGACATCAAGAGCACTAAATGATGACAATTTGAGCACAGAGACTGGAACACAGAAGGGCCCTTGCTAAAGTGGTTACTAAAATAGACCTATCTCTTATCAGAATAGAAAAAAACTGTTCATTTGATTTCTTTTTTCTCCTCGAAGTTCTGGTTATAGCATGGCCATTGAACCACCCACTACGCAGTCATAACTTACTCCGTTCTGATGAGAGGTGACAACTACAAAATATGGTTTGTGTTAGGAATATAGGATGCCATATTCATGAACTGTTTATAATCATAGATTTGAACGTGGCCATGTATATTTAGGTAGCAATTTGATAATATTCTAACCCGTAAAAGAATCCAAAAAATCATACACCAATCAAAAGGAGAGAACTTGCCTTGCGTGGTAACAGCACTTGTCAGAAACATATAATTCAGCAACAATCATAATAGTTTACCATAGAAATATTTATTTAGCGAGTAAGATATGGAGGACATCAAGTCACCTGGCTAAATCCATCCGGCCATGTTATTTGCACAGCGTAGTTTCCCATAGGCCGAATTTCTTCAGGTTCAATATCTTCTGGAACATCAGCATATTGCAGTTTTTGCTCCCCGGTCCATTCATCCTATTTCAGAGAGGGAGGGGAAAAAGACAGGGCCAAGGGAGGCAGCCAGCAAACAGCAGAGGAACAACATATTGAGATGATGTGTGAGTTTATGATAATAACAATTGAATTCGACCATAATAAGACTTTCTCAAGGCTGGTCTTCTTGCTAGAGATTTTTTTGGGCACTCTAATCAGTAGTCAAATTGTCTGATATAGAATTAGGGTCCTTCTACTTTCCGTTCAATCTACTACTTTGTCTTTCAAGTCACCAGTCGCAAGCTTTTGACTTTTATCTACTTTGTTTAGCAGAAACCTGTTTACTTCTGTCTGCAGATTTCTTGGCGAGTGTTATGCGACAAGTTACAAGATAAGAAATAATCAAATCATCATCACTGTATGTAGTGCTTCCTAGACAATCTGAATTGGAACGTTGAAATACTACTTTTTTTCCTTATCGACATTGGTTCTTGTTGATTTCTTTGTCTGGTTTTCTTTCACCCCTTTCCTCTGCCTTTTCCCAATTTCATTGTATTTTGGGGATCAAAATAGATAGCTTTCTATTCTTTTCCAGTCGTTGAGTTTTGCTCCTATTTTGGACAGTGCTACTTCCACAATCACATCATGTTATCAAATGAACATGTGCTACAGGCTTAACACAGTATAAAAAAACCTAGGGGTGAAGGAAAATAAATAAAAGGAACAACGATTTGGACTCTAGTACTTCTCCAATTACATCATGTCACCGAAGTTCCACTCTTCAAAAAAAAAAAAAAAAACAAAAGTTTTGTTGGTCTTAGCTAACTCCAATGAACGAGATACTCTTGGATTGAACGAGCTACCTTCTTGATTTTGATTTGACAGTTAGAATTTCAGCTTTTTCTGGAGCATGAAGAGATTATGTTTGCAATAAAAAAAGTCATCCCTCAGATGCATGAAGCTATCTTGTTTTTGACAGTTCTCTTTGTGCCTGTTTGGTGTTGCTGTACTTTTACAGTAGCTTTTACCTTCTTGTGGTGTAAAACCAGTGCTTGGTTAAGATCTGTTTTGCTTCGAAACAAAAACACATGCTACTTTAAAAAGAAGGTGATTTTCTTTTAAAATAATGCAAAAACCTACTTTTATCCAAAAGCAAAGCAATTTATTATGAAATCTACTATCTTCTCAAGTAAAATTAATGTCTTTACCATTGAACTAAGCAGTCGTTGGCTCCATTGATGTCTTTTTCAATAAATGCCAGTGGTAGCTTTGTTTCAAAATTTAATGGCTTGTTCTATTCTTAATGGCTCTGTTATCATTGTAAATGTGGGCGTAGATGGTATTACGTAACTTGGAAAGATGAAATAGTTGCAAAGTAACATACCACACTTTGAGCAGAGCGATCATTCCGTCTCACTGTTGCAGGATGCAAAAGGAACTCTTCCTCTGAATCCGGCACCTTCACCTTAATTGCCTTGATTGATTTATCATAGGTGACAGCTGTTGACACTAGAATGAACATAACATAAAAGGAATTTTATTTCCAGCAAGAAAGTATTGAAAGTATCGCAATTAAAGTTCCCAAATACTTAAGATTTCAATTTTGGTACAAAAGTTTTTTGCTTTCTTGTACCAAAACACCAGGGTACAGAATATTTTTCATTGTACCTTGTTGGCGAATCTTGGCACACTGTTGCACAACACAAATTCCAAGGTTCTGAAATATTTTTGCCACTTCACCTTGAGGATCAGCCGCCACTTCAGGCATTCCACCATCTCCAGAAGCAGATAGCTGCACAGATGATGGAGTGAAAAATTATAATTTGCTTAATCATTTTCAGCATATGTTTTTAAATTTCTAATGGAGTAATAGAAGGCTATGACGAAGTTAAAGTGCAGCACTAAAAATCGCGAACACTTTGACATTGAAACTATCTAATTTGAATGTAAAGATCTTATGGCATGCTCATGCAGGACGGAATTTGTTCAATGATTGTAACCAAAATTAGATGCACAGAGGTCACAGTGCCAAACATAACTAATTTAGAATACTTTTGGGAAAGGGAAATTATCCGAGATAAAGAAGAGAATTTCAGCCCTGAGTGCAGGAATCTAGCAAGTTCACAATATGAAAGTAATGCCTATCCAGTAATCTATCTAAACAGATTACATGAAAGAAGTTTAAAGTATGCAGCCAAGTAGATTTCAAGTATAACCGACGATAAGAACACTTATATAGGGCGTACAGTTGGTCTAATCGGAAGATCAAACAGATGAGGGATTCCAAACTGCTGGACAACCTGCAAATATGTAATAAGAAAACAGAAAACAGTGAAATATCCGCATCTGCTAAACATTATTGATAATGAATGGATTATCCGCATTGATATCATATTAATAGATAATTAGATTTTTGGATAATGAGCATGCCTGAGAACCTGAACCTCTACCAAATGGGTAATAGCGTTTCCCATCGGCATCGAAGTGGCACATATTCTCTACTACAGCAACGCATGGCACCTGTACACTTGAATAGACAACATGAATATGTAAAGGTAACAAGTATCATACATATTTTTTAGTTCTCTTACATCATGTTCATGAGTATTTTCATCTCCACACAGATAATTTCTACCTCCATGTATGTGAGTGTGTGTATACATGTTGAAAAACAATTCCAGGGTGATTGTAATGAAGAAACGAACCAAACCTTAAGCTTTGAAAACATGCGAACTCCTTTGGCAACATCGATGAATGCTAGCTTTTGGGGTGTGGTAACAATAACAGCAGCAGTTAATGGGACTACCTGAAAATATATTTTATTCAGCTGAATTGCGGAGATTAAGCATAGGAGATGCCATGCAAAAAGCACATTTCAGCAGAGTCTTTTCCTTTTCTTTCTACATATGCCTATAGATAATTATAACTCACATCAACAACAATTAAAAGCTAAAGCACATTCAACGGGTAATATCAGTTGAGCCATGAAGGTGAAAACACACACCATTTCTCAATAAATAAATAAAAAGAAAGAGAAATGGAAACCAGGGGGGGGGGGTTTGGCAAAACCTGGCATAAAGTTAGCTGTATATCACCAGTTCCTGGAGGCATGTCAATAACAAGGTAATCCAGCTCTCCCCTGCATTGAGATATATTTAAGATGTGAATCTGTGAAATTAATAAAATGAACTGAAAATTAAATTTGTAATATCAATCGTATAGTAGTTCATAGGGAAAAGTCGAAATGTGAACTGCTGTAGAACCGAAACCCACAAACATCTGAAACAGCAATATTATCAAGCTCCTTTAATAAGTGTTTCTGCTACACAAGTTCTGACTTTTATTTAGAGCCACAACATACCATTCAGTGGTGGTCAGTAGTTGATCGATGACCCCAGAAACCATTGGACCTCGCATTATTGCCCTCCCTTGTCCAGCAAATCCAAAAGATACCAACTTCACTCCCAAGTATTCAGTTGGAATGATAGTTCTCTTCTCCGGATTCTGTAGAAGTTCTTATGCATTTGTAATTGCAGCATAATCAAATTACTGTAGAAAAGAGTTCATTCTAAAAATACTACCATCTCCAGCAATCGGTTTTCCGGGGAAACCATTGTCGGTAAACTTGGACCATAGACATCAGCATCAAAAATGCCTACTCTAGCACCCATACCAGCCAAAGTATATGCTAGATTTACTGCTACAGTTGATTTCCCAACGCCTCCCTGCACAACTTTTCACAAATAACAGTCATAGAAACGATATTGTACACATTAATTTTAGTTTCAGTAACCAAAGACAACATGGCGCAGCAGATGGCACGATCCATGAAGCATGATTTCTACTTTTCCCATAAAAAACCAAGGGGAAATGATAACTTATGATGAAATCTCTTAGTAACTAAAGCACTTCGTATTCAGGATTGTGCACAAAAAATCGAAACTTAAAAACAATGTTAATGTAACGTACTTTATATGAACAGGGTACCCAATATAATATCATGCCGATATGTTTGAAGCACATGAGGTGTCAGAGTCGAGTCTTTATTAACTTCTAGCAATTGTCAGAAGTAATAAAGAGCCAATCCTTATATAACCAAATATAAAGCAAGAAAAGCAGCCAAAGTTTATAGGAAGCTTACCTTGCAACTTGAAACTGCGATAATATTTGAAATTGTCTGCAACCCTTGGGGAAGTTGCCCTGCATAAACTGGTCTGGCAGGTTGTGCTGACATCGTCACTTTGACGTTCTTGACCCATGGAAGCAAGGCTACCACCTCATTTGCCTTCTGCTCAAACTGTTGCAATCAAATCTTGTCATACTTACTACACCACAATTGCAAACCATCTACATTGACGATCTTATCAAAGAATCTACAGAGTTGAAAAGATTTCTATAGGATCAAAGAACAAAAGAAGATCACTGGAAACACAGTTTCTGAATCATGTGCGTGGAGACCAATTAATACTAGGGACAGGGGTTACAAAGAAGAAAATAAATGGGATTTTGATTGTTACTCATCAAAAAGTCATCTACACATTTTCACTATCAAAGAGTGATGATAGTGTCATTTACCATGTCTTTGACTGGACATGCTGGTGTTGTGAGCTCCAACCGAAATGAAACCTGACGTAATATAGCAAACGTTTCAGCAACGACATTATACTTTTTATGCATATCGAGGAAACTTTGGATCTCGTGTTCGAATCAACCTCTCCTTGAGCTTCATCAATATTGAGATCTTTCACGAAACCACAAGAGACAATATCAGTTCCAAAGTCTGGATCAATAATCTGAGACAAGGCTTTCAGCACATCACTCTCAGCATTCCTTGTTGATACTGCAGAACCGCCAGCTACATAACACCCAAAGGAATATTGTGTTAGATATACAACCAAAAATAATACCAGAAAAAAAAAGGACGACGCAAATGACTATAAAAATATTAAGCAAGATAAAGAAGTACACTTCAAACTCCAGAGCTGTACTGAATTAAGAAGGCAAAACTGGACTACAAGGGCAGTAATCTAGATGACTTACAAAATGGAGTCTCTACATTATAATAATAAAAGAAAGAAAGTTACCTTGAACAGAAGAATTAAGAGCTCTGGTTTTCTTCAGGTAGAAGCATTTACGAGGTGGTAGTTTACAAGGCTGATTGTTAACAGATAAATGAAGCCATTTCGCTAGAGATGAGAACAGCCCTGCAACAGAGACCGCGATCCATACTTGGAATTCAAAAGCTACCTCAAAAACACTATAAAAGAAAAATTATCTCAATGGAGTAGCAAAGATTGAAGTTAGTGTGTTACGTTACCTTCTTTTGGTCGCGTGTGTAAGCTTCGCAAGGAGAGGTTATGGCAGGTTGGAGCATAGAGAAGTTGCATTTTGAGTGGGGAGGATTGGAAGGGAGGGTGGGAGAAGGAAGTGATCCGTGTAGCGGAAAGCAAGGAGTGAGTGGGCGTTTTGAGCCTCTCGTTCTCGTGGCTTAATGATGCGGATGGATGGATGGATGGATATAAAGTATAAACAGCTTAGAAAATTTTAAACTCATTCCCGCAACGACGACGTTTACCTCTTGCCTCTCTTTCTTCTTTGTTCGTCTCCCTGCCAGGCGCCAAGCCCCCCACACAATTTCTTTTTTAGTGAATTTTTTCGAGTCCCTGGATCTTGAATAGTAGCTCGTCGTTAAAACAACGTATTTACACTAAATAAATAAATATTCTCATGTCAATGATAGAAAAATAATTAGTGATTTAAATAAAATAAATTTTAAAAAGCTGAAAATAATAAAATTAATTGTGATAGAAGAGTCTTAATTGATAAAAAAAAAGTCGATTAAAACGATCATACGAGTTTAAATACTATAAAAAATTAAAAAGTTTAATTTAATTTAAAGTAAGAATTCTCAATTAAATAACTAACTAAAAATCACAAAATTAATTTAGATTTTACTTTTTTTCATTTGAAGAGCACATTTATGTGTTTTTTTATGCCTTTTCTTTTTTTTTTTTTTATTTCACGTATTAAAAATATATACACATCGTGTTCAGAATGTAGTGAGGCTTATCTAGGTAATTAATTTGGCAATGTACTAGGTTAACTTTTCCTATCTGTAGCTTTAACCAAAAATTGTTGGAATATAAAAAAAAATAATAGATTTTCAGATTTTTTTTTATTATCATTAAATTTAATATGACAATTTAAATTTTAAATTTTTTGACCAAACTCTTGCTTAGTTTAAATTTTAAATTAAATTGTGTAAAAATCATCTAACATGATTTTATCAGCTAGAGAGGTAAAAAAAAATAAAATGGCTAAGTTCATTCTAATCAACTCGGCAAATTTACCGTGATTGGAGTTATAGATTCTACTGAATTGAATTAATTTATTTATTTTATTATACAATAAAAAATACCAAAACAATTTCCAATCTTAAATAAAAACCAATAAAAACCTACAGTGTAACTAAAAAAACCCAATAAATAAATAAAGGAAGAAAAAAAATCCCAAAGGGCCAATAAAAAGAGCCCAGATCATAATATATAATTTAATGAGTCAATGCATTGGATAGATGGCCATGGCTAGTTTATATGCATAGTGGAAATAAAACACTTTATTTGTATTGCGCTCGATAAATCTCCTGAGCTTTCTGGTCTGGCATTCCACAATTTGTCTGTGCGAATCCGTGCGTACAAATCTAGCTGCTCCGGCGGTGCGCTTCCTAGGTCAGAAAATACTGTTGTTTCAACGTGTTTCGCATTGGCTCTTGGGTTATTTAAGAGTAATTAGTTATTTTTAAAAATATTTTTTATATTTTTAAAAATATTTTTTTTACTGAAATGTATTAAAATAATCTTTTTTTTATTTTTAAAAAGTTATTTTTCAAATCAATATAAACAAGATCGATCAGCCAAATTATATAAAGATTCGGTCAGGAGGAAGAGTAATCCAGTCTTGACTTCCAATCAACTAACTACTTTCAAAAAAATTCGACGTAGACTACAAGACTATAAATAAAATCCGCCATAAATTAGTGTACCCTTCTCTGATTTAAAGAAGGAGAGATAACAATAACAGCATCCGAGCAGATAGATGTCCTTCATAGCTACAGTGTGCCGAGAATGTAATTAGAACAATTTAAAAGATGGCGGGCAAATCCCAGCATGAAGCCTCCACCACACAAGGCGTCCCATGCAGTGTCGTTGCCCTTCCAATAAAAATGCAACCGTCTCCGCAATCAGCAACCAATCTTTTAGCCGGACAAACTTGTCCGTGATATAAATGAATCACTCCCGACAGTGATTGAGAAAAAAATGCCTATACAAAGAACGGCAAAACAATCAGAGGAAATTTATCGCACTGAAAAAATAATCATGAAGCAAATGGCGATCCTGTGTCTTGGAATCACCCGCCCTAATTTAATGCCACAGCTTGCCACAAAAACCATTTCGTGGCCTCTTGCTGGATATGATATCTGAAAAGGAATCAACCAACTGTCCCGCCAAGCTACTGGGATCGTCGTTCAAAGTTTGGATGAAGGTGTTAACCACTCTACGTTCTTGTTCTGTTGATCTCAAGCTAAACCATGTAAGCAATTTCAATCTAAATTCCTGGTTAATGTGACCCTCGCATTCCAACCATCGGATTGTCTTCACGCAGTACTCAAAGTTCTCATCCAGGTAACCTGAACCACTGGACACATGGAATGGTGATCCATTTATCAACGTGCTATCACAGTCATGCAAGTCTTCATTTGCGTGTGCAGCCCTTTTCCTGCACAACTCTGACCGGGAATCAACAGTAGGCACTTCCCCACTTGGCCCATGCATCCAGGTCTGGGAGTCATCACTACCATGAGATCTCGCTAAACCATTTTTCTCTACCTCATGAGAAGCAGCATCATCATCTGCCTCAATGGCCTGCTCCAAAGAGCACCCATTATCCTCATCACGGGAGGACTCAAATGGAGGAGTCAGCTCTTCATTCAAGTCAGGCATGGAAACAACATTTAAGTCTAGCCCATGTGAAACAGATGGCACTGGATCTTCTGAAGTTTGAAGCTTGACCAGTTTACTTGCTCCACAGCATTTTTCAGTATCAGCGCTGCAGAAACCTTCAAAGCAGCCTTGCTGTTGAGCCCCAGCCAGATGGAGTATCTTTCCAAGATCACGAACCTTGAATCCAGAAGAATTAACTCCAGTTGCAGTTTCAGAATCCCTGTTGTAGCTAGAAGTACATCCTCCAGTGATGGTATTCTCTTTCTTACTATTCCTTGCAACTGAAGTATTGGGATTTTTGTGAATTATCTCTATGCTCTTGGTAAAACACTTTGCTTCAGAGTGCCCCAAGTCACCAGCCTCTGTATAAGAAACAATCCGAAAAGTATACTCTGTACAAGGCTGTAGATTAGAGATCAAAATCCTCCTCTGAGATCTTGGAAACACGCAAATAGGTTCTTTTGCATGTGTCTCTTCTCTACTCTTGCAATACCAGAGTTTATAGCCCTTAATGTCAGCAGATGATGCAATAGACAATTCAATTAAAATAATTACAACAGATGAGGACTTCACTTCTTCAAATAAGAATCTGCAAGCAGCAGGAAGGGAATCCTCTGTGGAAAAGACAAACATTAGATTATCCATTTTAAGTTTTCAAGATCACAATTTCAAACAATAAGGATACCAATAGAGAATGCTATAATGAACCCTAACCTCTGCAATTTGGGTTCGCACTAGAGATGGTAGTGAGCCATTCATCAGCCTTTTCAATTGCAAGAGAGCATAGTTTCTGCACATCACCAGCGACAGAGAGTCTGCTGACAATGCCACGTGCCATCTTGGCAGAAACACCATCTACTGGACCCACTTCTATTTCAAGTTTGGCCTTGGCATCCTTGACAATTTCATGCAGTTCTTTAAACCTTGAAGTCCCATCAAGTAGCCTGTAGCTCAAGTATATCCTATAACAGAGCACATCAAGTCGACGAGCATCCTTTGCTATAAGTAGCTGCTTCTTCCAACTTCTGTCAGTATTAATCCAATCAAAGCAAAACATCAGTCCATGGATAAGAAACTATTCCAGAAATACAAAACTATTCCAACTTCACTTCTGGGCAGGTACAGTCTATAACAGAACCAGAGAAATTACCCTCTTGACAAGCCATTAGATCACTAAACTCAGTCTATATCATTATACTCATTTCCCAGCAATAAAGGCACATTAAGAAGCACTTTCTTCCATATAAATAAATATTTCTTAACAACACACAAATTTTTCATTAAATGATATAGGAGAAATTTGTTAAAAGCTACCACTGGAGAAAAATCTGTGCAGTTCAAGACATCAACCAAAAGTTGGAATAACTGATCAGATGGCTCACTGAAACCAACTTGTTCAAGAATGTAGAAACCATAACAAGCTTGGAATTTACTTACCCGAGAATCCCTGAAACTTTACCACAAGAAGCACAACAATAACTACCATCTAGCTGCATCAATTGGCCAAGGTCAACAACCCCCACCTTTTCACGTTGAAGGGCACATTCAATATGACAAGATAGCTCACAGGAGTCCCCCTGACCACTTTCGGATGTGCAAACCAACCAGAGACTAGGGTCTTTATTGTCGTCAAATAAATGACAAATACAGCATGAGCACCTCTTGCAAAACGTGTCGTCAATGGATAGAACAGCTCTACAAGCTGAATTTTTACATATCCATGAGTTTGAACATCCAAAATCAGGTGATTGCTCAGAAGCAGGTACAAGTCTCATAGGATTTTCCCCTTTTCTTTGTTGCTTCTTAGAAGAAGGTTGATTGTTGGGACTGGAAGAAGGTTTTTTGGTTTCCAGCTTCTTGGTCGTTTTGTTACCTGTCTTCATAACTTCTGTCATTTTGCTTTTTGATGAAGCTGTCTGTTTCTTGTCCTTATCCAAGCAAGTTCGAAGAAGTTCCTTTTTGGGACCAGATTTTAGGAACTCTTGAAGGAGTTCTGGACTTCTTGAAGCATCATCTGAATTGCCATTTTTTTCCGGGGTGCTTTGCACACTGGAAGAAAGACTTTGAACACCAGAAACTGGAAAGGAACAGCAAACCAACCAAAAAATAATAAAAAAGAGGAGTTCTAGCAGAAAATAGAACACATTTTTTCTAGTAAGTAATTCATGTGATTAATGCATGTAAACATGATAGAAGCTGTCTAACTATATTTATAAAGTTTTACTATCAAGGCGGGTAACATGGTTCTTTCTTTCTTCATAGGTCAACCCCACTTAACTTTTTGATATCTCTTCGCCTGTTAGTGCCTTCGATTTAGTTAAATCTCTCCTTTATCAAGGCATTTTTTCTAAACACAACATTTGGTGCGTACCAAAAAAAAAAAGCCTATATCTTTAAAACTTCACCTTCTTTGTCAGCTAATTTATAACCACTCCACTGTTTTACAGATGAAAAATTATGTGAACATTGCACATAAATAGAATTGCAAAATGGAGAGAGAGTTCATCCTCCAAATAAAAGAGTATGAAACCAAGACAATGAAAACTAAAGTATTAAGAGCCCTAAAATGCCTTTGAATGTCAGACAATGAAACACCTAACAAGGCTGTCAAAGCTCTGAATTATAAGATGCAACAGAGAAATAAAACATAATTGTACCCGGAAAAAATGGTTTGGCTAGAAATTTTCTCAATATTTCTGAATCCATTGCAGTCCAAAAAAAAACACCCAAAAACTCTCTCCCAAACCAAATAGATAGATTACCAACCACCTTGCACAGAATGACCCATTTCTTCATGCAGTTGGAAACAATATTCAGCCCAGCCCACAGGAATTGCAAGAAATGTGTAAAACACATTAACACAAATTTGTTTTGGCATCCATGTTTCTTGGTAAAAACTAACTCCAATACATACAACCCTACATATCTAATTGGAAAACAGTATCATATTACGGCTGAGAAAAACAAGACGCAGCAGCATCAGCAAAAGGGATCCAGCTTAGAAACATTAAACTTTATTTCTCCTTCCCAATGAACAAACAACTGAAAATAATGGGTACGCAACAGGGTTTGCTACCGGTGAATGAAAACACAAAAAAAGAAATCAACGGGAATATCAGCCAATAATGAGTACAATCTGATTGACAAATCAAGTGAACAATGTCATCATCAAAGTAAAGACCTATTAAGAATCACCACAACCGCTATGAGTAATGGTAAGGGTAAGTCATGGCACTGCTCCTAGCTGCTGGATTCTTAACTGAGCATAGAAAGGAAAAATAGAGATCTCAACTGGTATATAGAAATGGATAAAAGAGCATACCTTTAGCAAGGAATGTATCCTCTAAGTCCATTTTAAACAGGTCGGCAAACTAATTTTAGCTGCCTTACCTGTCACCATAAATTCAAACACCAAAATGCCTTTAAATTTACTTAATTTTTTTTAATGTTCTTCTCAATTTTTTCAAGCAACGAAATAAATTGCATCAACCTAAAACACCACAAATTCCAATGTATAGCAACTGCTTTGCAAACTAAATTTTGTAAGAAAAATGCTATCACTCTCTACAACAACAACAACAACAACAACAACAATAATTATAGTATCTTTGAAGATTAGAAAAAATCTTTCAGCACATTGAATAATACACAACACAAGCAGAAACAACCGAAGAAAAAATAAATCACTATAAATTAAACTTATCGAAAAGGCTGAATTAAAGAGTAAATAGTGTGTAGATGTCCGTACATTGTCCTAATTTTTTTAAAAATAGAAAAAAAGAGCTAAATAATTCTCAGTCAGGAAAAATCAACACGTAATTTTGAGAAAACAAAAGAACAGTAACGGATCTGGGGCAACAAACAATCAAAAGCAAAATTCGAAAGCAAAGGGAAAGGGGGGTTTGGGAGAGAGCACGTTGTTACTTAGTACCTGTTGATAATGGGCGAGGAATCTAGGGTTTTTGAATGTAGCCAAATCAAGAGAATTGGTTTATGAGAGAAGACACGAATCCAAGGCGAACGAGAGAGAGAGAGAGAGGAAATTTCTTTTCTTCGAGTTTATTTATTACGTTAGTTTCTTAGTTAGAGCCTTGAGGGAGATTTGTTCACGTTTTAGAGACAGGAGGGGAAGTTAGTCACGCTCGGTTAATACGCGTAGAAGCAGTTGGATCCGTTTCAGAGAAGTGTTGGCTGTACCCAGCAGAAAAGG
>Ga0325403_1000241_pt1 | contig 34138 bp, 12 predicted proteins | sample PopdelMetagenome_19_FD_205665 | JGI IMG/M metagenome (GOLD analysis project Ga0325403, IMG submission 205665) | Populus deltoides microbial communities from Bellville, Georgia, United States - Xylem-PdKOR-R4 | ecosystem: Host-associated > Plants > Phyllosphere > Stem > Wood/Secondary xylem... | reverse complement strand
TTTTTCATTTTATTTTATTCAAATAATTTTATGTATCTATTTCTATTATTGTTTAATTAAATAAAAAAATAATTTTGATCTATAAATGTCTTTTAATTTTTTTTATTTTCATCTTCATTTATTATTAATGACTTTTTTTCATTTAATAACATGCATAATTCTTGATTTATTTAATTATTCATAAACGTTTTGATTTACAATTAAAAAAAATTATATACAAAAACATAGAAGCCTGCATATCCAATTTAGCCGTGTTGAAGTGCAGGTCTTATGTTCTATGCCAAAAATAGGAAACGGTTAAAAAAAAACAAAACAAAAAAAAACAAATCCTTAAACCTGATCGTAGAATCAGACCACAATCTTCTAATCCTTCCTCATTAGTTTTACTGCTTTGTTTGAGAAAGTGAATCATTCGTCGATTACATTGGTTAAATATCCCACAGCGATCAAGCACAATCCGTGTTAAGCACTTAATTGATAGAGAATTTCTTGGGATATTTTTTATTTTATTTTCTTGCACTAACTGGTTCCGCAGTAAATCATTTCGAGTTTGAATTCCTCGGAGAAAAGATGAGATTATTGGCATTTTGAAATATTCATGTATTTAGCACCATTACCATAGCTTATTTTGTGATACTTAGATTCCGTCTTCACAAAGGGATACCCTAAGTCTCGACAATTTTTTACTTGGGTCTAGGGTTTATTTCAGCAAACCAAACAAGGAAAAACCAAATATTCTTTCTCGGAAACATTGTTTTGGTACAGTATGGTCGGGCATTCTACAATCTGCTGCTATGTTCTCCTAAAACTACATAATCAAAATTGAATTATCATCTTCTTCAGTGCTTATGCTAACACCCCAATTGCATTGCTATTAACTTCGAAAACAAAAGCTTCACAGCACAACAAATTATAAAAGCCAAAACAGTTCAGCAGTTAATAATATCAAAGTAAAACTTGAGCATGGAAAATTCAAAACCAGGATGGGGTGCGTCACAGCAGATATCTTTGTGCAGCCAAAGATCCACCCAATTTCACATTCTATCTTCTCTCCTGCGTGGAGCACAAGTGATGATTTCATCCACTCTAAGGATCATCTCAGCAGCTTCAGTTGCAGAGAGCAGTACAGCCTGCTTAACTTTGAATGCTTCAGAAATGCCTAGCTCTACCATATCTCCTATCTGCAATGATTTAAAAGATGCCAGGAATCAACAAACTGGGCCAACAGAGTAGATTGGATTACAAACTATTACTAAATACTCAGCTAGCCAGTTGACCACAGCTTATAATAATGTGTCTTAAAACTTGCTTTTAATGAAGTTTTATTGAAGCACTTACAGATCCAGATATCACATCAATTCCTGATGTGCACCCCTCCTTGTGGTGCTCTGCCCGAAGCTGTGCAACCAACTCTGCACTGTCCAAACCAGCATTTTCTGCAATGATAGTAGGAATTGCAATGAGAGCCCTTGAGAATGCTTCAATAGCATGGGACTTCTTCCCAGGAGTCACTCGGGCTAATTCATCAACTTCCTTTGCCATCACCATCTCAGGCCATCCACCTCCAAGTAGAACCCTGCTGTCGATGACTGTCTGAGACAGCACACACAAGGCATCATGCAGGGACCTTTCCGCCTCATCAAGCACATGACGGCTGCAAAAAAATATAAACACATCAAAAGGCATTTGAGGTGAAGTAAGAACAGATAACTTCCACTCCAGAGGTTTTTCCCCCTCTCTACAAGTGAAACATCGGGACTATATTTCAAGCCTAGGGAAACAAAACCACACCAACCAGAGTTGCCATGTCAGTATGAGCCATGCCATCAAACTCTATTATATCATTAACAAACTCAAATTCCACAAAAAAGATAGTTGCATTTGTCCTAATTGCTAAATAGCAGCTACGGGACAACACAATCGATATATGAAGTGCAAAAGCTCAGGCTAAAATCCCAAAGACCCAAAAGTTAACATATTTTCCAGCATTAACTGCATAATACTTTTCTATAAGCTGGAAAGAAATATTACCTTGCACCTCTCAGTACTATAGTACATGCCTGACCCATTTCAACACCTGAAAAGTGAATCAACTTGTCCTCACCAATCATAATTTCCTCAATAAGCTTGCAGTGACCAAGCTTAACTGACTCTGGATTATCAAATGTTGAAGCAATTTCACCACCAGTCACTAAAGCAAGACGTTCAATTCCATCAAAATCAGCATGCTCAATTGCAAGAATTCCAGCATTTGCAAAGAGTTCTTCAGGGAAATTGTAAATCAGTTGTCTGTTAATGAAGCAGTTAATTCCATGTGCTATTATCTTATCCACCTTTTCTTTCATTTTTTGCTTCTCAGCTGCTTCAATTTCAGCAACCCTGGACATTGAATCGACACGAACACGTGCCCCGTAGATTTTTACTTTGTCTGTATCCATTGCAGTATTGGCCACCAAAATCTTTGCATTCTCTATTCGCTTTGGTTGTCCAACACCGATTTTCTTGTCAAGAATAAATCTGAACAAGTACAAGACCGATTTAATCATTTAAAACAAGCAAAAATATTTATCACATGTCAATGCATTATTAATAGACACAAGGACATTACAGCCAATGTTTTCTAGCTAAATGAGAACCCTGCTAGAAGGGCATTAGCAAACAAAAATAGAAGCATCTACAAGGGCATGCAGCACTAACAAAACTTGCAAAGAACTTCCGAAGTATATTACAGTAAAAGAATGCTCATGTTAGCACTCAAGACAGGAAATTCATTGCAAAGGCATTAGAAATGCCCATTCATTTTCTTATTATAGACAAAAAAAAAATATGCACCATGCAGTGGAACTTCAATAACATGACAAGATTCTTTTAAGTAGATGCACCCACCCTTCATCTAAGAAGGAATCCTTTAGTGAACCTCCAGGCTTCTTGATAATTTGAATAGCCTCTAAGTTTGTGCTACCCTGCCATTTCATTTAGCAATCATAAGACCAAACTGATTAAGAAAAAAGAATACACTTAATATGAGCGTCAGAACCCGTTGATAAAACAAATAGTCTGAACAAGTCAAAACCAAATCATAGTATCAAGAATGTAAGTTCAGGGTGAGATAAAAAAATAAAAAATAAAAAAACCCAGCATAGGAGGAAGTATCACAATACTGAAATAGCAGTCTGAAAACACACAAATAGGCAGGCACACCATGCAGAATGACAGAAGAAATAAGATCTAGTGCATGGTACAGATGTTGGAGCCAGAAAACAAAAGATTTCAACCTAGCCATCCTCACGCCAAACCACCTACCCCCCCCCCAAAAAAAACAAAAAACACCCCCACCCCCACCCCCACCCCCAAAAAATGGCTGGTAAGCTATCATTAAAAACCAATGTTCACCTGTAATCTCATAACTGCATCAACAGCCAGTTTTGCAAAGTATTCCTTATCCTGTGATAGTATTTTGGAACTCAAAGTAGTCCTTGCAATCTTCATCAAGTCAGCCATGAATTTTTCTGCATTATTCAATAATTACAGACATCAATGCCAGAAAATATATGCTGCAAAAAAACTGTCAAAAGCTCAAACAAGTTCTACATGAATTCTGCAATTCATAATGATACAACAATCAATACCTTCATTGTCTTTGTTATCCAAAACCTTTTGCAACAAAGCATTGCGAGCACATTCTGCTGCCATTCGGAAACCTGAACAATCAAAGAAACAGTATCAACAAATTTCACATGCTATAAGAGTTAGAGTTTCAAATTCACCATGATCAACTTAAGATCTGGTCTCTATGTTTACAAAAAAAAAAATCTGGCATCTTTGGCTGAACTGGCCCAAAATTACATAAAGGAATCAGGTGATCAACAAGAAAATTCACTCAACCAAGGTTATATAAATATGGGATTGATGTCAAATCCAATTGTCAGACTCTTGTGTAGCAATAAAAGTTAAAACAGCTGAAGGCGCACCATCTATGTAATGCATGCAAAAAAGTATTACAAAGAATGTAGTAAAACATGGGAAGGATTTTCAAATTTTCAGCAAAACTGAAAAAATAAAGTGCTCGAGAGCACCAACAATAACAAATAGATGAAAACGAGGAGGGGGGGGGGGGGATAGGAAGCATTGCAAAGCCAGGAGCCTAGAACAAACCTGCTATTATTGTCATCGGGTGAATTTTTGCTGCCAACAGCTTTTCTGCCTCCCTCAAGAGTTCCCCCGCCAAAACAACAACAGAAGTTGTTCCATCACCAACTTCATCATCTTGAACTTTAGAGATATCTAAATCATGAATTAAGGGTTTCCATAACAAATGCAGTACAGTTACTTATCCAAAGTTCTACCGATCATGTGCAGCAGTTTGCCGGTATGGCTAACTTGTAAGGTTCAGGAGAGATGTTTTAGCCCCTACTAGCAGAAAGTTTGAAAATAAATAACAGGCTCTCTATCCATAGCAAAATTTTATCTGCAAAAACCTTAGTTTTAACAATCCTGAAAAGAAAATTAGCAATCCATACTACCAATGGAAGGATACCAACAAGGATTTTAGCAGCTGGGTTGTCGATGTGAAGGGACTTGAGGATGGTAGCCCCATCGTTTGTTACTGTGACTTCATGACCTCTGCCTGTCGACTGTAAGATTTTATCCTGAAAAAAAATTGTAACAAGATGACGATTGTTAATGTAAAACAAGCAATGCTTTACAATTTCTGGTAACAAACTCAGTAAAGAAGAAACCTTACCATTCCTTTTGGCCCCAGAGTTGTCTTGACCAAGTCAGCAACAGCCATACCACCAATAAGCGATGCCTAGGGAAAAAGAACAAAAAAACAACAGAGAGAATGGCATTTTAGCAGTTGTTTCGATCCAAAAATTAACCAAGGGCATCCAAATGACATAAGAACAACAACAAAGCAGCAATGAAAATCACAAAGCCAACCACACAGAGAGGTAATTTCCTCGCAATCTCCTGAGATTCATTATATGCAAATGCTCTCCAATGGCAGCAATATCACAAGAGAAAACATTAAAAGAAAAAAAAAAAAACCCAGTAGACAGGAGTTACCAATCTGGCACGCTCTCCTTTTTCTTCAGTAGCTTCACTTTTGAAAATTTTATCAACCTACAATACTCGCCAAGTAAAATACACTAAAATTATAAAACAAAAAAAAAATTGGAATCACTAGTGAGCAACTAGCATACCGCCATTGTAAAGTTTAAACGAGGGCAGCTTGAATATAGAGACTCAAATTAAAATCTGAAACAACAAAAAAAACAATTAATCAGATCTTAAAATGAAACAATCTCTGAGTTGCAGCGAGATAAATAGCGTGTGATTTTCACTATTTTTCGATAATAAAGCAAAAAAGAAAAAAAGAAAAATGTGCTACTAATCATAACGAACTTGTAATGTCACAAGGCAATGTTAAGACCTAAGAGCAGGCGAAGGAATTCATAAAGTAGTGGAGGATCAGTGAACTTAAGAAGAGTATATAATTAGGGCAAATATAGATATCAGACTTGTTTCTTTCTTGAGCATATATAGAAAGAAAGATTTGCTCAAGCGGGACAAATTTTGGTAGGCAGAGGAAAAAATAAAAAAGGTATGGAATGGAAGTGCGGTGAAGCTCGCGAATTCCTTCGAAGGGCCACTTCAGTAGTCCAAGTCTAAAAAAATATACATCAAAGCCCAAAGCTCAAAAATAAAATTAAGGTAGACAAGTTATCTTTTCTTATGGGCCTACGGTCCTCATCCACACAAGAAAATGAAGCCCATCACTGATCCACCGCCCAATATTGTATTATATATATACAATGGAAAATCACTATTTTAACACTTGGTCTATATTACACTTAGATGTTATAGTTTAAAAAATTATTACTGGTCTATAATACTAGTCAGGCTCTAGATTTATTTTTTAGAGGTTATCAGTTTGAGTACCACAAATCTCAGGGTTATTAGAGACTTATCTGGTCATTAATTTCAAGGTTTCAGGGGATTAGTTGAGGTTTCCATAAATGGGTCTGGATACTCACAATTACCAAAAAAATTATTACTTATATTCTTAATTTTATATATGCACTGACAATTAAAATCCTTATCATAAAAAATCAACAAAAAATTGATTATTTATAAGATTACCATTATTTTTTTATTTAATTACTAAAGGCCCTTGTAATATTAATACTATAACTTTTTCATCAAACTAAAATTACAACTTTGCCAAAAATTAAAAATAAAAGACTAAAACTTTGTATTGTCCACAAGTTTGGAGCCTAAAAAATAATTACTACTGACTAAGGATCAATATTTACAAGGAAAGATGTACAGCAATTTGCATTTGAGTATGAATTTAAAATAATCCATTATACTTCTTGTTATGCCCAAGCCAATGACATGTAGATACAACCAACAAAACTTTGATCCTAAATATTTAAAAGATTTGGTTAGAAAAAATCATAAAGCTTGGCATGGTGTTTTGTTTCATAAATATTATAAGCATATAAGATTTCACATAAGTCTGCTTTATAAACCTTATCATTTACCCTAACATATGATTATGATGCCATCTACTATAAAGCTTAAACTACAATTACCTATAAGGGCTACATAATGTAATATGGATTACTCATATCTCAATTAGCTAAGTTAAAAGGACTAGAATGAGATAAGACTTCATTAATTAAATCATTTACTATCACACAAGAGAGGTTGAAAGGGTATAAAATAAACATGTTCGATCAAAACATTCTCAATAAGTGATCTTATATGGAAAGTCATACTAAAAATTATCCATAAGAATCCAAAATATGGCAAATGGTCCTTTTACTATAAGGGTCCATAAATTGTTGCCAACGTTCTCAAATGAGGTGCATATCATCTAATAAATCAATGTACGAAAATACATTATAAATCGATCAATGGTTAATATTTGAAGAAGTATTATCTCTACATCAAGAAAATATTGAAATATGATACTCCAAAAGAAATTGAAGGATCAATATGGAGATCACAATCATAAAATTGATTTAGATTTATGTTGATCGTACTTTAAGCCTGATTAGTTAGGATTTCTTTCATATTTTGGATTAAAATTTTTATTTCTCTAACTATAACATGATTTAAGTTATTGGTTAAAGTATAGTTAGTTAATAGAATTGAACAACATTATTCAAAGAATTAAAGAACAAGTATAAAATTGAATTTTATGAAAGGATTTTAATTAAAAGTTCAATCTATACAATAAATATTGTTCATTAAAGGAAACTGCTACCTATTGTGGCTCTAATAGTTTTCAAAGTAATATTAACACTATGAAAGTCACTTATAGATTTCTTTTTTATCTTGCCTTTTTCCCTTAACAAGTTATAACATGGTGTTAGTTAACTTTTGGAAAAAGAAATTATTTTTTAAATAATTTTTAAACTTAGTTTCTCTTAGAGTCAAATTAGTCTTGGCTATATTAAACTCCTCTTTGGCTTTGGCTAGTTCATCTTTTAAGTGGATCAGCTTAACCTTTTAAGGTTAAACTTATGTTGGTAAATCTTTAAAGGACTCGTTCATTTAACTTTAGAGTACTCAGCATCGTCGGACCACTTCTAGTTTTTCAAAGCCAAACATATCTATTGTAGACTTTTTAATATTGGTAAGAAATTCATTGCTAGTCTATAGGTACAGTAAGGCTTCCCATAAGTATTGGTCTTTTATATTATAGGGGTCTACTCTAAATGACCAATAGTGGCTCAATTACTTAAAAAGTTATTTCATTATGCAAGAATAATCAAGACTTCTTTGATCTTTGCCAGGAAGGGCTTTTTAGATTAACTATCTTTATGAAGGTCTAATTTCAATGAAAAGACTTCTAAAGTTGAAGAAGTAGATAATCATAAAGGAAAAGTCATTTATGGTTCCTTGACAAGATAAAAAAAAGAGCTTTTATTAATATTAAAAACCATAATAAAAACAAAATTTGAACCAATTATAGAAACTTATATAATAGAAGAAAAAAAAGTCACCAAGGTTGGTTAACCTAATGACATAACTTCTTTATATTCACTAAGAGGTATATAAGAACTAGTTCCTTTGTTTTCTTCGATTATTGAAAGATGAGGGATTTCATCTTGAAGACTCCTTAAAAACATCAACTATATTATCAACAAGAAGAGTATCGATCATTGATATAAGCTTCTCTAATAGAGTGATTGTAACTTGATTACACTCTATATATACTTTATACCGTGGGAGAAGAAAAACAAGGATTGTCTCTTCATGAAGAATTGAAACTTATATAGTATTAGGAGCAGTTGTGTTAGTGGCTTTGTTTCCTTTATATCTTTCATTGATGTTACTTTTATATAGTATTAAAAGAATTTTTCTTAGCAATGTTTTAGCCCTTGCAAGAATAGTTTTAGTTGGTTTACAAACATTCTTAACACTAAAGGCAGGAACTCTAAAAGGTTTTATTATTATAGGGATAAAGTAGTACTTGGAAACATAAGGAGTTTCCTTTAATACAAGAGCATCTTACTGGGAAGTAGTAGTAAAGACTAAAGATACTTTTAAATTTTGTTTGATACTTTTAGTATCAGTGGTAATAGGTGGTGGTGAAGGATTTTGATCAACATCACTAGAGGAGGTTGATATTATAACAAGGTCATTTTAGATTAATTAATAATAGAAAATTTTGGTGTTTTAATAGCTTGAGTAACTAGGACCTTTGTACTAGCAATAACAAGTAAAAAAGTAGTCTCTAAATAAGGGGCGTCACTCATTTAAAAACAAGCATAGGTAACCTCCATTATTATATCCATTGAAGGAACTATAAAAAGAGGAGCAACTAGAGAAACTAGCTTTAATAAAAAAATAAGAAATTGGGTAAATCAAAGTGTTAAATAATAAACTGAAGTTTAGGAGACCTTGATAAAAAAAATTTTACCTTAAGCGTGAACCTTAACTTAATGATAAGAACCTCATTATTTTCTTTTTTAAATTTATAAGGATTTTAAGGCTATGAATGTTCCATTATTAGTTGAATTTAAGGATCAATTATAGGCTGGCAAGCTATATATAAAATCATTGTTGAAACATTAAGGAAACAGATGTAATCAAGATTTATAAAATTTGGACGTTCTTACTTAAAATTTCAAATACATGTCTTTTGTTGAATATTGGGGGACGACTCTCAAGGATTTTGCTTTTGTTTTTCTTACTTGTTGGCTTATTATAAAAAGAAACTTTGTTGCCATGACATTTGAATAAGCATTATAGAGGAGATCTTGAGTCTTGCTACACAAAGAACATAAAGAGAGGAACCATATTGGATGACTTACTAGTAGCGAGAAGTACTTTACTTGGTAATTCTTAAAGAATTAATCTTTTAGTTTAGATACTTCTTTTACCTACTTTAGATTAATAAATGTTATCCTATTTGGACCAAATTTATTCACACCATAAAGCATGAGAAAGTTGTATAATGAAGGAACCCTAATTATATAGCTACTAAGTAGGGTTTTAGGGTTTACAAGAATAACAGTTATTCCCTCGGATAAGATCTATCACCAACCCATATAGTAGATCTTTACAGGTCATGATGTTTTTCTAAACTATAGTATTATCCTTTTTTTTATTTCAACTTCTATTTTCTAAAGTTAGAGAAGTAAGATTCATTGAGGTTCTGACCTTATTGATGCTAAAAGAGATATTGTTATATCACTTATATCTACTAAATTGACGAAAGTCTCTATATATTCCTTAAATAATAAATCTTAGAATGAAGATCATAATAGGTTTTTCCTTATGGATGTAAAGTTTAGGTCAAAGATCATCCTTATATCACTAAGCCTTATAAAAAAAAAATAGCCTCTCACCTACAATAACACTTTATAGATGTTTCTTTTCATCATGAATGATGTTTTTTTGCATTTGGCCTAACACTCTTCTAAAGCCATACAAATATAGCTTGCAATAAAAGAGTATAGAGTTGTTATCCTAACTTCTATCAAAACTATTTTCATTTTTAAGTATGATTTGATATGATTTTTTTTAGAGCATATAAGGTGTATACATACCTAATACAATATAAAAGTTGTTTTTTAAAGATAAAAAGTTTGATGTTTTCTTTTTTTTAATAAACACATTAAATTCAAGTACGCTCATTATCAAATCTTTGAAAGAATTGGTATCAATCAATATAAAAGGCATAAAATTCATTTTCAATTAGGTAAACTCCATTTTTTATAGCCAAATCATATAAAAGCATTGTTGGACTTTGACTATGATAGAAAAATGACAATTACCATGTCTTTGTTGGGTTTGAAATAGAGTTTAGATAGTTGGATTACATCAATAATATTTGAGCGTCTTGATTTGTTATCAAAATGGTGTTGCTTCTTATTAACCATTTAAGATATTTGATGATATTACTATTGGGCTATTAAAGAATTGTTTTCTTCAGGTATCAAATTTAAGTGACCATCATAAAGGGAAATTTTTTCTTTCTTGATGTCTAGAGTGAAATATTAGTCTTCTTCATGTTTAGGTACCTTTTTATAGAATTGTCCTAAAAGTTCCCTTAATAATTCTTGTAAATATTGATGATAGACTACTTGACTTGGGTAATTAGTTTACAAAGTTTTGATAATGAAAAATGATCATAAGTTTTGTTGGAATAAAGCTACAAGTTCCATTTTTATCTTAAAGATAAAAAAGAGTGTTTAGGATTCTTGGTTGAATCTATAAAATATAAAATAAAATTATAAGCCTGTAAATAGAGGTTAGGGGTTTTTCAAGTGAAAAATAAATAATTGGAAGTAGTTTAGAAACTTAAACATGGCCCCTAAAAGCTATACCACATTTAATCTTTAAACTGAATTGATTGGATGGAATTTTTTATTTGTCAAACATGTTTTAAAAATGGTTGATGATTTTTAATGAACAATGACATTTTCCACGTCAAAATTTATTAATTCGATCAATGTATTTCAAGTTTAGATTTTACAGGGAAATATTCTTTTATTTGAAAAATAAAAAAATATAAGGGAAATTACTTATATTAAAAATAAACATCCATATATCAAACATATAATAACAATGATTGTTTATAACAAACAAAAGAAAAGAGCTACAATTGATCAAGTATAGTAAGATTGACCATATTAGAAGAGTTTTGATTAGACATGAGATTTGAGGAATTAGTCAACTAAAAGATTAAGATCCATAGTCAGCTAAGGAAAAATGATCAACCATAAAAGTTTAAAGGTGCACAAGAACTAAAAGGCCTAGTACTATTTAGTGTAAGAGTCATCAATAGAACAACTAGTAAGAATCCATAAGATTAGTTTATGATTCAAATGGTATCAACAGATACGGATTTTAGATTGCATTAGAATCTAATAAAGTCTCTTTACTTGATACATTTATATAAATTAGGATTTACAGGTTTAAATAAGATTTAAACTTTGTATCAATATATAAAAGGTCATATAGTCACTTTGAACAATAACTAGAATCATATATACAATTTTAATATATATATATATATATATATATATATATATTATTCTTTCCTCTAAAGGGTTTTTATTGCTTTTTTTTTTTCAGGTTTCCTTTATTTTCCTACATATAGATTTATTCAAATTATTTATCTTCTTAATTTTAAACATGTTATTTTCCTTGTGTCGTGTTGTTACGAAGGAAATTACCTTTTTTAAAGCTTTGAACTCTTAGATCCCTATATTTTTCTTGATTATATGAGGTTTTTAGATGTCTCTTATTAGGATTTAGTTCCTATTGTATAGTTTCGCCTTATTAGAATATAGAAGTGATAAACTGATATCATAACCCAATTCTAGGTTATTCCCCAAAAATCAAATTTTTTTTCAAAATAAAAATGAAAAAATAAAATAAAGGCGGGCAACGTGAAGAAAGTAGGCCGAGAAATCAAGCTATAATTTTGAAGAAAATTCAAGGCCTAATTGTACCCCATTATACCCAAAAATGAAGAAAAAAATGCAAATTCAAGGTCAAATTAAATGATTTTGTATAAAAATTAAGTCCAATGACATAATTAAATTTTTTTTATAGGCCAATTTGATTTAATTATGGGCCAAATTGAATTTTAATTATGTTTAAGAATTAATTTTGGTCCAATTGAAGGATTTAACTAAGTGCAAGGACTTAATTATACTTTAAAGGGGTCAAATTAATATTATTTAGGGCTTAATTGGTGAAAATTTTAGTTTGGGAGCCTAATTTGGGTTTAATTGAGAAGATTGGAATTTTAAGAGACCAAATTTAGTTTTTACCAAGTTATTTGATTGAAACCAGGGGCAAAATTGCAAGACAATTAAAGTTTTGGGGTCAATTAGGGGTTAAATTGAAGAAATTCTAGACCAAGGACTATATTGCAAAAGGCGCGTAAATTCAAGGCTCAAACAGTAATTCATCAGGGGCTTAATTGCAAAAGTTTAAGGTCAATTAGGGGTTCAATTGAAAGCAATTGAAAGAGGAAGGACTGAAATGAACTTTGGCCAAAAACAGAATACTGGTACTGTTCATCTTCTTCTTTAATTCTCTGAAATAGCTGGTCGAGTTACCTACTTTATAGTTGCATTTAATGTACCTAACGTCCACCAAATTTGCCAAAACTTGCACGAAACTGATCACCGGACATCCCTCTACGTCCGGGTATGGTCGTCACCGGCTCACTGGCAAATAAACGGACGTGGCACCACCCCAAAGAGGCCAACTTAGGCAACCTGCAGCTGCAGATTTGACAATTTGACAATACATCATGCCTACTTTGAGCCAACGGTTGGGATCCTTCTCAACTGAATCAAGGGCTAAAAGTTTTCCCCAGTGTAGATAAGATTTCCCTCTTCCACCGCTTATAAATAACGGTGGATTTGATGGCCTGAGAGAGAAGAAAATTGGGTCCAAAGGAAGCCAAAAAACCAGCCTTCCTCCCTCTCCCCGCTGCAGATTTTCTTCTTCTATTTCTTCTTATTTCTTCCTTCGCCACAGGAAACCAGCACCGTCACCATTTCTTTCTCCAGCTCCGCCTTGAGCAACCAGCACCACCAAGCTTTGCCAAGACCACCGACCAGCCATCACTGCGTGTGTAATAAGCCACCGTGAACGTCTTTCTCTCCTCTACAAGACGTTTCTTCTTCCTTCTCTCTCCACCGTGTCTTCAGCCCCTGAAGACCCCGCAAACACCTTTCTCCTCCACCAACAGACGGCAGTGCAGCCTCCCTGCGAACCCAAATCCACACCAGTGGAAGAATAGCCACCGCGACCGCCGGTCCCTCTCCTCTTGCAGATTTTCTTCTCCTTCTTTCATCCTACTCTGCCACCAGCTACCAGCTCCACCGCTGTAACCACTGACAGCACACCGTCACCCTCGGCCAGACCACCACCGCGCTAGGTTGTCGGCCCTCTCTCCCCTTCCCCTTCTTCTTTTTCTTCGCCGTCTCTGTTCACTGAGCGAACAATGGACGTGAATTATAATTCACGTCCTACTGTTCACGTATGAACAGTGGGTGTGAATTATAATTCACGTCTACTGTTCATGTAGTGGACTATATCTATTTAAAAAAAAATCAAAATTTTTTTTAAAAAAAATCATTTCAAAAAATTGTGGTTTTCTCAAATATTTTTCTACCAATTTTTCATTATATCGGGTTGTATATTTACACTGTAAAATACAACTCCGGTATTAAAATACCCGGTTTTCTCTGAAATATTTTTAAAAAATTCAAAACATTTTCAAAAAAAAAAAAAATATTTTGTTGCATACGGTCAAATCCTAAAATTTTTCCAAGCATATTTTTCATAAAAAAAACAAAAATTGCATCTTTTTCATGTTTTTTTAATTAAAATAATCCAAAAATAGATATCATAACCAGTTTATGATCATCCATTAGGATTTGGCCAAAATATCAAAAACATTTTTCCAATATTTTTTTTTAGGATCCAGATGTAGACTTTAATATTTTTGGGGTGTAAAATTACATGATAAAGTACACCCTCAAGTATTAAAGATACAAGGTGTAAAAATATGATGCTAAAATTCAAATTTTAGAACGGTTAGGATTTAACCCGATAAGGTAGAGACTCTCTCTTGAAGAGAGATCTGCCTTGAGCCTTAGAAAATACAAACGAATAGAAACCCGACTTAGAAAAAACAATCAAACAACAATGCAGCTTACCTTAGGTAGGGTGTACTGGGGGTGATGCATCTTCTCCTTGCACAACCAGTCCCTTACCTAGACTCTCGCAGACCATATATTCCTAGTGACCATAATATTAGGTGGCGACTCCTAAATATTAATCATAATTTTATGATTAAATCCAAAAACTCTTCCCAACACACAACACCTCACGACAGAAAGCCTCCGTCATCACCAGACGACGTCGCACCGGCGCTCGTGCACCCCGCGACAACTAATATCATATTTATCAAAAGAATATTTCAGTGATCAACAACCCTACAAAGTCCTTTATAAACATCAATCATGACTAATAATGTTTTTTTCGTCCTAAATATCTTAGAAAAATTCTAGTTTTATATCTCTTACACAATTCATATTCTAAGAAAACATAATTGGATGCTTTTAGTAAATAACCTTTAAAATTTTTATGAAGGATCCTACACATAAGATTTGATTTCTTCTCCTTAATCATGTTATGCATCAATGCCACTTGATTTATTGAGACATTCTACTTGTTACTTGGTAAAAAAGTTTTACAATAGTTTTATCTTACTATTTTGTGCTTTTCTTACCATATAATATGAACCTTTTCTTATCATCATTACATCCTTACTGAATATTATCTATGTTGGTCAATTAATAATTCTCATATAAATGATGTCATGATGATCGATGACCATTTTATATCTTGATCCATATTAAGCCAAGTTAGTGATTTATATACTATTTTCTCTTACAAAAAAATAATTAAATTAGAAAATCTATTAATAAGATGTTTGTTCACCGTATAATATAAAGTTAGCGTAAGATATTCACACTTGTACTTACTAGCCAACTTTTTTATAATAAGTAATGAATCTCTTGCTACTCTAGTTGATTAAGCTTTTAAATCTATAAGTATCTTTAAAATTATGATTAAGGCCTCATATACAGCTTGATTATTAGTACAAGAAAAATTAAGCTAAAATAATAAAACCATTTTATGACCTTCTAGAGAAATTATTAACACCTATGCACAAGCTTTATTTTTTGTTTTTAATCCATCAAACCATAACATCTGTGAAACAAGTCTTGCGATAACAACGTTCATATCTTATTCTAGTTCATGGTCGATATCAAAGCAATGGTGATCAACTAATAAATTAGTCAAAGTTTGACTTTTACTATTCTTCATGGAATACAATGTAAATCAAGTTCAAACAATGTTAATATCTAATTACCAATTTGATCGTGAGAGAAAGGTTTGGATAATATGTATTTTATCAAATTTATTTTATAGTATACATAGTTCAACTATTAGTATGTACCAATATAACTTTACACCAATAAAACATAAGGATAAACAAAGTTTTTCTATTAAAATATTTCATTCTTTAATCTCTATAAAAACATCATCGAGATAATTGATAGCTTGTTCACAGCCAATTTCATTTTTCTATATAAGCATTTTTCTATTCAACCCTTGTACAACTAAAATATATAGCCTCAAAGGCTTTGGTATGGTCAATGCTAAAGGTTTAGTTAGATAAGTTTTTATTTCTTGAAATGCAATTTGATATTAATCCATTGAAACTTATATATGTTATTCCATCTTGATAGTTTAGTAAATGACATAATCTTTCTTAAAGAGTTTGATATGAACCTTTTTAGAAAATTAATTTTGCCTACAAAGCTATACAATTTCTTTTTTATTTATGGAGGTCAAGCTTTCATAATCCCCTTTACCTTGTTTTTGTCTACCCCTATTCATGCATGCAAAAGGCATATTTTAATGAATTTATCTTGAGATTATGCGTTCACATTCATTCAAGGATATAATATAGCATGTCTAAATAAATAGATTTTTATTTTTATTTCATCATAATATCATTCATATAAACCTCTATGTTATGATTAATTATGTTATGAAAAATCAAATTCATAGCTTTTTATAAGTCACACTAATATTATTAAGGATAAATAACATCACTATCTACTCATACATTTTTAATGAGCCAGGACATCTAAAAGCGGTCTTTGAAATAACTTTTCATTGATGAAAATCTGATTATAACCTGAATAACCATTCATAAAGCTAAGGATGTCATTCCTTGCTATTGAATGATTGATATATTAGTCATTGACATTGGATATTTATCATTTGATGTTGTAAAATTAAGATTTATGAAATCTAAATAAACTCTTAGTTTTCCATTCTTTTTTAGTATTAGCATAATGTTAGAAATCTATTCAGCATATCTAGTTGGTTTAATGAATCCATCCTCTAACGTTCATTTTATTTCCTTTTTTACATGATCAATCACAAATAAGTCATTCTAGGTTGCTTTATATCTTAAACCTAAGCTTGATTGATAATGGATTTTTTTATCAAACTTATGTCTAGCCCAAAAATCTTATCATAATCCCAAGTAAAACAATCCTTATAAGTTATAAGTACGGAGTAACGATACCATATTATTATAATAATCTTTGAATAAACTCCCATGTATATATAGGTTATTTTAGGCTCATCTTTAGTTTATAAGTTAACTTTAATAATAATAATAAAAAAAAACATGTATTATAACCTTTCCATCATCATATTTGATGGTGTTAGAGTAAGTTTTGTTATTATAAACATGATCAATCAACTATTTTTACTTGATTTTAATTACGTGTGTTTATAGATATAATGAGTTGCGTTTTGACCTATAATTATATCTAACCTAACTTTTAATATTTAAAAAAATATATATATACTTGACCTATTCAATTTTTTTAGATCCGAGCATGTTGGATACATCGGGTTGGGCTAAGATTTTCATGCATATTACATATTTCTTTCTCCTGTACTTTTAACCTATGAAAGTTAAGTTTAGAAATCCACACTTCACTTTGATTTATGAGAATGCTATATATTTTTAGTTAAGATTCAGTTTCTAATTGTAATTTCTTTTTTATTGGAAGGATAAAATAAAAGATAAATAACATATTGATTAAAAAATCAATGATCAACCGATCAACAATACCCCAATATTAATATAACACACAAATACACATATATCTTGTCATTTAATGTATATATTACTTTTTTTTAGTTTTTTATTGAATAATAAATAGTATTCTAGTAATGAATACTTGATGAATATCTAATTTTTTTTATTGTGACGTTTAGTTACTATCTTACAATAAAATAAATAAAATAAAAAACAAAGACAAAAATATGTGTAGTTTTCATTTTATTTTTCTTTTATCTAGAGAAAATAATCAAACAGTTACTAAAATATGATACAAATATAATAGGAACCTCAATGCCTTAAACTAATAATATTGATTGGGTGTTTGATATTGTAGGATAAAATACTTTTTAAAAGTGTTTTTTACTTAAAATTATATCAAAATATTTTTTTAATTTTAATTTCAACACATTAAAACTATTAAAAAAACACTAAAAATAATATTAATTTAATATTTTTCCAAATAAAATATTCTTTAAAATACACTTAAAAATATAAACAACCGCACCCAAACTATAATAAATAATAATAGCAACTTGTTTTCCTCTTTTAGATAACAACAAATCGAACTAAAAAAGTTGAAATTTTTTCCCACTAATCAATAAATTAATGAAAAAATAAAGAAAAGAAAAAAAAGCAGCCAACTTTGGCATGATTTGATAGTGTATTATTGGGTGGAGCTTTACGCAATCCCATTACACCACCCACTCCCAGATTCCTCCTCCTCCTCCTCCTCCTCCCTCCTCTGTTCATCCCTGGTGTTCTTCTCTTTTTGCAAAATAATTCCTCCTCCTCCTCCCTCTCTTCTCCTTGTTGTTGCTGCATAAACAGCAAACAAAAGCAGAAATAAAAAATCTCCTTGTTGTTTCCCTCCATTTCCTTCCTCATCGAAAACTTTCCCTTCGTTTCCTTCCTTTCTATGATTGCCATTAAAACAAAAATAAAACAAAAAACAGAACCGTTGAAGGTTCCAGATCCGCTTCTGTCAGTTACAGCTAAATAAAGCTACTGGATAATTCTCTCACCTGTTTTTTTAGCAAACTGTGAACCTAAAAAAGACAGAAACAAAACAGAAACAGTCCAACCCAACCCAAAACTTCATCATGGGCAACATCAGCAGCAGAAACAACGTTAACAGCAGGCGGAGCCTCGGCAGCCGGCGGAGCCACCCTCCACCTCCACCGCCAGCACCCCCACAGCCTGAAATCACGGCCAACCGTTACGTTTTCGCCGCGGCAACACCTTACCCTTCGCAATACCCAAACCCTAACCCTCCACGATACTACCAGCACCCTGGCTACTATCCAACCCAGCCAACAGCTATGCCTGTGCCTTTGCCAGCTCCGTATGATCATCACCACCGGGTGGACCATCCGGCGGCTCATTGGGTGAGTGGGAGGTGCCCAATGATGCCCCAACCGGCGCCTTATGTGGAGCACCAGAAGGCGGTTACTATGAGGAATGATGTTAATTTGAAGAAGGAGAGTTTCAGGATTGAACCGGACGAGGAGAATCCAGGGAGCTATCTTGTTACATTCACGTTTGATGCTACTGTTGCTGGAAGGTAAAGGTTGAAGCTTTGTTTTAAAAATTGTTTTTGTTTTTATTTTGATGCTGTGCTTTTGTAATTGCATGTGTAGAATTTATTTTTTTTTAAAGGTTTTTTCCGTCATTGTTTGATAGCAGTACTGGATTTTGATTGTTGAAGGAGCTTGTTCTTTTTAAAGTAATTTGACTTTGAAAGTTTTTGACTTGAGAGAATTTTGAATGAGTATTTATATAAAATCTTGATTGTTGACTTCTTGGTTTAACTTCTTGCTAGTAGGCCAGTGGATGATTTACAAATAATTTCATTTTACATGGTTTGATCACTACTTGGTGATAATCATCTCGATATGGTGCCAATATTCGAATATTGTATTTTTTAGCTGTCATTGTCGAGGATTGTTCTCGGAGAGAATCCACTTTTATAGATGTTCGAGTGTCAAAGTTACTCCTTGGATGGAAAGGTAGAAAGCAAGAGCTAACATGACGTTCTTATTAGGGATTACATTACTTGCAAGTAAGAATTTTGTGTTTAGCATACCTGGAGTTTTGTATGGTGATTTGGCAGCTTGAAGGAAATGGTTTAACTGCCCGAAGTTGAAACCTATCCTTTTTTGTAGTGGAGACTGGTTTGGTATAATATATTTATTTTTGGGCAAGTTATGGATTCATGGGTAATTCAGAGGATTTTCCTAATCAGAGATCCTTGGGCCTGCTTAAGACATCTAATCTTGTCTTAGAAATTGGGATTGTTCACAAAATTGACGAGATGATGAATCTGGGGTTATTTCTGAATGACTCTTCAGTGAAGAGACCATTGGAACAGGTGTTTAGTTAGGTTTCTCAGCTTGTGCTATGTTTTAAAGACTGTATGGCATTCCGGTCTTAATGGGATTTTATCATGACTGATAAATGGAATGGTTTTTTATTCTTTCAATCCACCTACATAGGGGTCATTCTTGGTGGAATGTTATAATAGATACGCATCTTTGAAGTTTGGGGTTTGAATCTTGAGAGCACCGCTCCTATCTCATGCAATGAGGTTCAAGGGTTGGGAAGCTTGTAAACTCCCTCTTTTTGCCCTCTTCAGTGGTATGCTGTAATTGGATAGTGCCATGGTGGACCTTTATTTTTGAGTTGTGTCCTCAAAAAAATAAAAATAAAAAAGAAATTTGTTGCCCTTTAAGTGCTCATAATCATTATGGAAAATCAAGCTTGGAGCCCAAAAATGCAATTTTTATCAATTGGATGTCATTCATAAGAGTTTCAATAGCTTGAATCGAGTGAAAGACACTATCATTTTCAGTACATGTCACTTTCTTAGCTGGAAACCATGGTGTTCTATAAAAGGAAATGATATAGTAAATGTAGATCATTTGTCCTAATCGTGTCAATTTCTATCACAAAATAATACTCTGTGAAAAAGTCTTGCTAACAATCTCATAATCATCATTCAGCATCTAGCTTAGTAACTCATAAACAAAGGGAATGGTAAATGATTGTGCAATGATGAACTGATTTTTTTTTACTTCCATGCATTTGACTTTGCTCAGTAGTATTTCCTCCTTGCTACTGTCGGTATCATCATTGATCTTTTTGATGTATTGTGGATGCTTTCTTGGTACTTTCTTTTGCAAGACATGCATAAATTCTGGTCCACTCCTAGTTTTATTGAATTCATATAAGCTTTGTGTTCAGTCATAATTGGTTTTAATCTCGGTTTATATGCATTTCAGCTGAATGTCTGAATTATTTTTTCCTCTTTTGCATTTCTTGTTATTGAACATCTGGTACTAATTTCTTGCAACACGGCATTTCTTTGATGTGCAAACAGCATCACTATTATTTTCTTTGCAAAAGAAGGCGAGTATTGTATCCTGACACCAACGAAGGCAGACCTCCTTCCACCAGTAACAGTTAATTTCCAACAAGGTCTGGGGCAGAAGTTCAGACAACCTTCTGGGACAGGGATTGATTTCACCTTGTTTGAGGAGAAAGAGTTGGTAAAAGAGGGTAAGATGGATGTCTATCCTCTAGCTGTAAAAGCAGAGGCATCCTCTGCTAATCAAAATGGAACTGAAGGAAACAAAATGTCTGGAGCTACGAATTCTCAGATAACACATGCAGTGTTTGAGAAGGAGAAAGGTGAGTACCAAGTAAGGGTGATGAAGCAGATCCTCTGGGTGAATGGGATGAGATATGAGCTTCAGGAGATATACGGGATTGGAAATTCTGTTGATGGTGATGTTGATGCAAATGACCCAGGTAAAGAATGTGTCATTTGCCTGTCAGAACCACGGGACACTACCGTTCTTCCTTGCCGACACATGGTAAGCCTATTTTCTTTATTTTTCTTTTGCCTCTCTTTCTCATTTTTTCTTTTTCACCGGGCTGGGGTAGTTTAGATCATGAAGGGGAAGAAACAAGGAAGTGATGCTCTTTACCCACTGTTCATATTTTAGGGAGTTGTTTTTCAACCAGGGACTATTTATCATGGTGAAAAATCATTATGTTAAGTTGTGAAGGCTACAGAAAACGGTTTCCTGCTGTTTTGTGTCTATATCCAATGCAATTGCAAAAATGCTGCATTAAAAGAGTCATGTGAATTCCATGTGAAGGTTCAAGGCTGAACTGTCTGGAATGTTGTGTGCTACTGCAGTGCATTAACAATGTAACCATGGTGAATTAATAGACTAAAATGCTTCTACATGAATTTCCATTTAAGTGGTTATTTAAGTAATCTGATTTTAGAAATCCAGTCGATATCTTGTTGGTGACACATTAGCCTAGTGTCTTTTTGCTTCTGCTTTCTTTCTTTGGTTTTTTTTCACCCCCCTCTTCTCCCACGTTGCAGTGTATGTGCAGTGGATGTGCAAAGGTTTTGAGGTTCCAAACGAACAGATGCCCCATCTGCAGGCAACCAGTTGACAGGCTTCTAGAGATAAAGGTCAACAATGGGCCTGATGAATGACTAAACGGGTGCTGCTGCCACTTGTATGTGGATAGTAGTTTGCTGGTCTTATTTTCCTTTCAAATCCCCTGCTTCTGTAATAATCAAACGGGAAAATATGCAAGTGGCAAGGTTAAAATACTGGCATTGTGCCAAATATGCAAGCCATCGCCATCAGCCAGCATTTGTAAGTCCTTGGTGGCAATTTCTTTGAACTATGAAGAATTAAGAATTTGAAATATAGAATATGTTTTGTTTCTCAACACTACTGGGTTTGGAATGTCTTCATGATTCTCTACTTTTGAAAGGGGTAAAAAAAAAAAAAAAAGATGATTGTTGATGGAGGACGTGCTTGGTGATTTTCGCAGATGGTATCTACCAAGTGGGTTGCTGAGATGAGCTCATTATGGTCATCCGACGATGGAGTATAAAAAAAATTAGAGATGTTAATCACGGCAAGATTTGATTTAAAAAAATATTAAATTAATGTTTTTTTTATAATTTTGATCTGTTTATATTAAAAATAAAATTAAAAAAATTATTTTGGAAAGTACTTTATATTATAATTCCAAACATCTTTTAAATTAAAACTTATTGGGACTCTAGATGAAGAGATAAATTACTATTGATTTGTATAGTAATTTAATTTTTTCTTTAAAAATTTAATCTTATTTTTCTACATTGTGTTTTTAAAGAATTAGGTTTTTAATATGTGTTTAGTAGTGTGGTTTAGGCTATTTTAAAGAAATATTTTTAATTAAAAATATATTAAAGTAATTTTTTAAAATCTTTTATTGTTTACATGGTATATTAAAATCTTCAAAAAATATAAAAAATATGAATTTAATATTTTTTAAGTGAAAAATAAAAACTAATATAATGTTAAACAAATTTTAAATTTAATTTTTATGAAATTATAATAGTTTTAAAAAATTAGCAGTCATTTAAAAAAAAAGAAAAAAAAACTCTGGTGTCAGCGCTTTTTTAAAGAATCTTCCCTTGCTTCCTGCAGTTATGAACTGAGTCTATAATTAAAATATTTCTTGCCACAAAACTAAATTGGTGATAAAAGGCTGTCCTAGCTCCATTTTATCTGCGGCCATACTTGTTCTTCCTGTGAGATGAGGGTATATTTATTTTTACTTTCTAAAAGTGTTTTTTATTTTTAAATTAATTTTTTTTATTTTTAGATATTTTGAAATGTTAATTTAAAAATTATTTTTTAAAAATAAACAATATTATTTTAATAATTTTTAAATAAAAAATACTTTAAAAATAATTATTATTTAAAGAGTTTGGGATAGGAAAGTGTAGTTTTGTTAAGAGATGATACCATAATTCAGGTTGACGTGTTATTGTTATATTGACTTTAAAGAACCCTTGTTAAGTAAGAGATTAAGAAATATATAATTGTAAATTAAGATATATAATCTCATACTACAAAAAAACCGTTAATTTTTTCTCATTTAATTATTTTTCAATAACTTATCTTCAAAACCAATAATTTATATCCTATTGTAACAAAATGATATGCTAGTATAGCCTCTACTTCTCATGTTAATTTTATTTTCCACGAAAAAACATATTTTTTTCTATTTACTTTATTTAATAAAAATAAAAATAAATCAATACCCAAAAAATTCTAGATATCCGAAATTAAAAAAAAAAGTACCTCTTTGATTAAAAGCCCTTCATCTTAAATCTCTAATGTATTTTTCTATTTAACAAAATAATATCTCAAATAGATATTATTTAATCTATTTCAATTAAAATTGATGATTTATTGGGTTGTGCCCTGATTTTAAACTAAATAAATTAAATTTGATTTTATATGATCTACTTGACCCAGCAAGTCAAAATACAACCTGATCAAACGCAAATGAAGAATGAGGATGACATGACTAATGAAGCAACAACCCACGCGCAGACCTTTAATTATTTGAAAATAAAAAGACGACATGTTATCTCGGAATTTTCATGATGGCTGGAAAAATAGGGTTCCTAATTTTTTCATCAACAAACTCATTTTCAACCTATTTTTTTAACCTAAAACACCCTAGAAACTTTATTAAACCAATCAATTACCTACAAAAACACAAAAACAAAACTACCTCAAAAACCAAAATTAAACTAAAACAAAAAATCTTTTCGAACTCAGATATGTTTTTTAGATATTTTCAAGGTAAAAAAAAAACACACACACCTAATTTGAACTAATCTTATTATATGAAATCATTTGATAAAAAAATCAATAGTTTTGATGGTTGGAATTGCCATTAATGACAACTTTCTCTCTCTACGTTGGAATCCAATAAGTCTCTCTCTCCTCTCACCAAAAAATAAATAAAAAATAAAAAAAATAAAGTTCAATATCAAAATTAAATTTTTAAAAATTTAAAAATTAAAGGGATCGGTAATCTAATAACTAAAAAATATAGAGGGTAAAAATAAACTTTTCAAACTGATGTAAAATTTACAATTTTATTTTACCCGTGTTTTTCATTTTAATTTTTTTTTTATCAGTTCAACTCTCCCTAAAAAAAACAATATGTAATTGATTTGATTGCTATTTCAAGCTTGAAAGACCTAAATCATGCAATATAAAAATTTAATCAAATTAAAAATTATAAAAAAAAATCACCGCTCCAAGGTGAAATGTGAGATAGTATACAATAATTGATCTAAAGTGGCAGAGAGAGAGAGAGAGAGAGAGAGAGAGAGAACAGCTCTTTTAGTATATGTTAATAAATGCATGTGATTTTAGACTGTAAGAATTCAAAATTCATAGGCAGACAAAAAGCATGCTCCCAAATCCCAACTCGGGATAAAAATGGTTTTTTGCCACCATTATTATTCCACAAATCTTTTAGAGGGCATTTTGCCACCATTATTAATCCACAAATGGTTTTTTGTTTCGTTTTATAAAAATGGTAAGAAGTTTATTTATGAAGATAGCAAGAACACGGGACTCGTTTCAACCTCAGGGCAAATAAAGCGTACCATCCCTCTCTCCTGTACATTCATGGAGAGCAGAGAATGAGAGGCTTTCACTCATCTATCAGTAGGTGAACAGGAATCCCTTGAATAAATAATCAAGTCTTTGATTGCTACTAGCAAAGATTACGTCTTTGATGTTGATTACAAGAATCCAAATGCGAGGAAAACGACCTGCAAAGCGATGCCCTAATGTGAGGAAACTGAGCTGTAAAGCAAGGTGGCGAGGCTCACAATCACGTGATATAATAATTAATTAATAGCTTCCACAAGTACCATATTCTGAGAAAGACAGCCAAAAGACTTCAAGCATAAAAAAGGAAATATCACCACGGACGGCATCTTAAAAAGCACACAACAATTTATTCAACAACATGAAAGACAATGGTTGATTATTTAGCTAAAGTGCCCAACCATTAAGCAACTTTGAATGCCTCCACTGCATTCTTAAAAGAAACTTGACACAACCACGATAACGTTGGAAAAGCACCACACACAGTTCAAACAAGACTCCATCGCACATAGGGTTCAACAAACATCAATTGGTGGTTACTCTCCCCACCACTGATGGACATACACACCAGTGTTTCTAAGGCTCTTGAAGAGATCCATGCAGTCTCCTTTCACCCGGCCTTTTTCGCCGTCCTGATCTGAGCAACTGAGAAACAGCTCATCAATAAAGCATATAGCTCCGCTTTTGAACAAACCAGACAGAAAATTCAGTTCGACCTCCCCTGCTTTCATCTTTAAAACCACAAAGTCAGCATACTGCACTGTTTCTCTAAACCAAGCAAGGAAATCAAACCCTTCATCTCCCATGGATGGATCGAACTCTTCCAAATCAGGATCAAGAGTAGCCTCGTCTCCAGCAAGGCCTGGATAATAAATGAAGGTAACACCAGGCTTTTTCACACAAGAAAGCAGGACCGAGGTGTTATGGTCGACAAAAAAAATATTGAAGGTGCTGTGATCTGCGGGATAAGATGGCAAGAACCAACTCGAAACACTAGAATTCATATGCTCGCCTCCCCCAATCTCAACATACACTAACTGCTTCCGAGCGGGCAAATCAATGAACTTGGGCAAATAAGCTATGCTTTTCTCATGTTCCCCTTGCTTGATCTCCGTGAGAGGTTCTAAATTCTCCAAATGAGGTCTATTATTCATGATAGATGGGCAATCAGCTGGCAGCTGGTATTGCTGAAAGTAGCCAACACTATAAATTCTTTTCTTGAAAACAACCAGCGTATACTCATTGACATAACCAACATGTACAATGTTGGAATTCTTCAATAATGAAGACACAGGCATGGCAGACCTAATCAGGCTATTGGCGTTCAAACTATTAAGGCCAACAAGAATAGCCCCAATTCCACCAGGCTTCAGAACACGCTCAATCTCGAGCACAACAATGGCTGGGACTGAAACCTTGTCTAGGTCTCCTGAGAACACAAAATCAAAGGAATTTTCTGCATATTCAAGCTCATAAACCACCCTCTTATGTTTAAGAGAGAAAAAGGGGTGTTTGTGAACCCCAAAAGCATTGACAAATCCTAAATCTCGCAATGCATAAACTGCAGCAGCCGATCCTTCACCGACACAGAGAGCTTTCGCACTAGAATCCATCATTTGCATACCCATTAGCTCTCTAGCAACATTAGTTGTCACATTCATATCGTCCTTGCAGTCAATTGAGCCCCAGAATGGCTTCAAAAATCGATTCTTTAACAAATTTGAGCCCATAAACATAAGGGGGAAATCACATTCATTGTACCTCACAGAATCAAGCAACAACCCAGGATCAGACCCAGACAAGATCTGCAACGAAGGAATGATGGAAATAGCCGTGGCAAGCATAAATGCTCGTAGAAGCACACGCCTGGCTATGGATCCACTAAGGATCTGGAATCTCAAGGCCTTCAAATTCATGTTTCTTTCACTTTCAACCACAAGAGTGGCACCAAAGACAAGTTTTTAATCAAACCAAAGATTTCAGAGACTTGTTTTTTTTCAAAAAGATCGAGTCTTTAATAAAAAAAAATAGCAATCAAAAGAGAGATAAGTCAAGCTGAGAGAAAGCAAGGATTTAGCGAGTGCAAAACCTGGAGGAGGTATGATTCCCACCCACGAGGATACCCATTGATTTTTGAAACATTAACCAGACCCTTTTATGAACTCTTGGCTTCGCCTCAAATTCCATATTTGCTTGATTGAAAAACACCATTCCTTTTGAGAACTCTACATGGTACAGTATTACATTCTTTACATAGCTCTCTCACACTATCTCTATTACAGTGAGCAAAAATAAAAACAAGATTGAAAAAAATCCGAGAACCGAAAGCTAGGGTTAGGGCTAAGTTTTTGTTTGAGAAAGAAGTGAGGTGAAGAAGACAAGAAGAAAGTGGAGTCTGGAGGGAGTGATATAGAGAAGGAGTTAGATCTAACATTAGTGTGCATAGTGCAGTGGGAGATGAGCCATGATCAAGTTACGTGTGAGGACGAGGAAGCTTCTGATTTAAAGAATATCGTACACGTGTCGAGATGGGATGACACGAGATGCATTATTGCTGACAGAAGCGCGTGGGTGTGGGGCCCGGTTCTTTATTGTATCAATGCAGCCTCACAGACCGTTTATTTCCAATCAATCACAAATGTCTTTTACGCCAGCTATTTTCAAAATAGTGTTTTTTTAAATATATTTAAATACAAAATTTTAAATTTTATTTTATTTTTATATTAACATATTAAAATTATAAAAAATACTAAAAATAATTTAATATTATTTTAAAATTAAATATTTTTAGAAGACATATAAAAAAAAAAGCATAAGAAAAAACAATCCTAAACCTTTCCAAGAGAGCGAACCTTTTGCAAGTGTTTTTTTTTCTTTTTAATTTTAGACATAACAAAACAAAAGTACTTTATTTTGCAAGTGTTCTTTTAATTTTGTATAAATATAATATAATTCAATAGACATGTAATTTTTTAAAAAGGTAAACATTAGTTAACTTTTTTATGAAAAATTATTGCGGTTTTTTTAAAGTATTGTTTTTAAAATTATATTAAAATAATAATTTATTTAATTTATTTTTTATATCAATACATTAAAATAATAAAAAAAATTTAAAAATTATTTTTTAAAAGATACTTTTAAAACATAAAATCAACCTCTGACAACATCACTTGTTTTTATTTAGACATATTATTACTAGTTAATACGATACATGAGGGTCCAATCAAGCCACTTAAACAAGGCGATCCAACCATTCTTTCACTGCCCATGAATTCCTCTTCAGTTTCTTCCTCTCATGTGAAGTGGAAGAGGTGGGATGCTTTGTTCATGCCTGAAGAAATTGCCAGGATCAACTTTGGTCTTCACACGTACCAACCTGTAGAAGTTATCCTTGAAGTACTTGGTGCCAAAAGCACTTGCCTCGTCAACGCTTGTGCTCCTGTTCTTGTTCATTCCCAAATCAAGATCCCTGTAGTTGACATATGCTTCCCTTGGAGACTTGGAGACATAAGGCGCCAAGAACTTGTAAACCTTCCTCGTCCAATCTATATGCTTCGCAACATTTTCTTCGGCATCTTGCCACCTTGACCAGTACAGAATCTTGAACTTGGTACCTTTCCGGTGAGGGAAAGGAGTCTGAGATTCTGGTATTTTGCTCATCATTCCACCATAAGGTGTCAGTATTACTAGAGGACTCTCTACTTCAAACAACTTTTCCCATAACCCTTCAAGTGCAGTTTCAGGTATGACTTCTCTGGCGTAGTCCGACTTGCCTTTGAAGTAGGTCTTGAGCAGGTTCCTTCTTTCAAGAAAAACTTCTGGTAGAGTGTTATTCGGGAAGCCGTCGAGATATACAGTAGAATTGATCCAGTTTGTTTCGATACAATCCTGTCGTGCCAAACCCAATTCAGGGAAGCTGTGTTCCGTTACCTGGAGAAGCCTGTCGGTATCACCAAGAAACAAGGCATTATAAGATGTGGTGATAGTTCTTTTACCTTCATTACTAGTGTTAGCTGTCTGAACGTAGACTCTGATGAAAAGATCCTCGTCTAGTTTATCAGCAATCTGCTGCCATTTATACAGGATCTTAGTAGCACCTTGTTCTAAGGTCTTCGCAACTGTAAATACTGTCACGGTGGATGGTACAGGAACCAGTTTTACCTTCCACGCAGTGAGGATTCCAAAGCTGCCCCCTGCACCTCCTCTAATTGCCCAAAAAAGATCTTCCCCCATGGCTTTTCTGTCAAGAAGTCTTCCATGAACATCAATTATCCGTGCATCGACGACGTTGTCTGCTGCAAGGCCATATTTTCTCAACATGGCACCATATGCACCTCCTGAAACGTGCCCACCCATGCCTAAACTTGTGCAAGTACCAGCCGGGAAGCCATGAGTTTTGCTTTTCTCCGATATTCTATAGTAAAGTTCACCATTTGTGGCACCAGCCTGAACCCATGCGCTGTTATCCTCGATGTCAATTCTAATTGAACGGAGCTTGGCTAGGTCTACAACACTGAAAGGCCTCTCCATTTCGGAAACATAAGAGAGTCCCTCGTAGTCATGGCCTCCACTACGGATTCTGAGGTGAATCCCAAGCTCTTTAGAGCAAATAACTACAGCCTGGATGTGAGATTCTTTCAGAGGAGTGAAGATAAACTCAGGTTTCGGTGACGAAGGCAACGTGAACCTGAGGTTTTGAGCAGAAGATTGTAAAATAGTAGTGAATGTAGAGTTTTTTGGGGTATACAAGAGTGTTGAAAAAGGAAAGGGTGATTCAGAATTCCTCTCGAGACATTTTAAGAAGCTATCCTGAATTGGGATTGAAACTGAAATTACATATGGAGACAGGAGGAGGACAACAATAATAGAAAGAAGGGAAGAAACTGAAGGCACCATTTCGCCTGCTTGCTTGTTCAAGAACTGAAGCCTCGTAGAGTCTTTATATAGAGGAGTTGACCCTGAAATCGGGAGCCGATCCTGACTATTTCACAAAATATAAAGAAATAAAATAAAAAGGAGACGTGAATCAATGATATTTGAAACTTAACAAATGCTAGTTCCCTTTGCTTCTGCTTGCTGTCATTAATGCCTTGGCAAATTTGAAGGTTTTTGGGTATGCGGTAATAATTATATTTTAGAGTTTTTTTAAAAAAATAAATATTAAAATAATATTATTTTTAACATCATCATATCAAAACAATATAAAAATATATAATTTAAAACAATTTTAAAACAAAAAAACAAACTATCTCTTTCTCCAAACATTTGCACTTCTTCACAAATTCTGAAACTATCGACAAGGACTTTCAAGCCAATGGCCATCTTGTAAATTCTCTACATCCATGGTCAAGGGTACTTCGTCATCCACTATCATTGCCCCAGTGATTCTGGCCTTCTTTATATTTTTTTTATTTTTAATATCATCATATCAAAATAATAAAAAAAATTAATTTAAAACAACAACATTTTCCAACTGTAAAAATAACGAAACTAAATAGAAGTTAATGATAAAAACAAAAATGTTTCCTTCCTTTCTTCTATTCATGTACATCCTTCATTCGGATATTAAAAAAATCATCTTGCTTGACACGTGGGAGCCTCCAATCTCATTTCCTTTCCTATCTTATTGCTTGACACGTGGGAGCCTCCAATGTCATTTCCTTTCATATATTTTTATAATTTTATTTTGAATTATTATAAAAAGATAATAAATTTGTTCATATCTCATTTCCGTAATGAGATTTTTTTGCAAGTTTTATGACGACACGAGTGGCATGTTAGTTAGAGACCATCCACGTGAAAAGATAATATTCAGCAAATCTCTCTGTCTGTCTGCCTATTGGTTGTGGACTGTAAGAGAAATCCATATATTATATATAATATAATAAAGTTTTATAGTTACAGACCATCCACGTGATAAGATTTCGAGCTTATTCTCATTAGTTTAACGAATATATAAAAATTAAAAATAAAAATTTCATTATAATAATAATAATAATGAAAAGGAAAAAGGGCAAAGGGCAGAGCCCGCGAATATAAATATAAATTATAAATAAAATTTTTCAACGAAAAAATTAAAGCAGAGCCATCAATCAAACAAAACAAGATAACTTAAATTGAAAATCTATTTTTATTTTGTTTTGAGATATTTGTTAATAATTTGATGAGATTTTTTTTTTATAATTCTACTATTTTTGTTGTGTTTTTTTTAAAGATCTGCAATTTTATCATTTTTTTTGAATTGGGGGGGAAGCAGGTGCCGGGCCCCCCCTAAAATATTCTGCCTCTCTAATATATATATATTATTAGGTAATTAAGTGTGGAGGAGATTTTTTATTCTATAAAGGTGAGTTTTTTTACTGTAATTAAGTGTAATTTTTTAATTTTATTTTTTTAAAATTAATTTATGTAGCCCTAATATAAATCCTATAAATATAAAATTATTACTTTGCGTAATAAATTCTGCAGCCGGTCAAAAAAAATATCAATATAAATCATAAGTAAAATTTTTCAACGGAAAAATTGAAGCAGAGCCATCAATTAATTTATTTTTCATCAAACAAAACAAGATAACTTAAATTGAAAATCTATTTTTATTTTGTTTTGAGATATTTGTTAATAATTTGATGAGGTTTTTTATATATATAATTCTATCATTTTTGTTGTATTTTTTTCAAAGATCTGCAATTTTACCATTTTTTTTGAATTCTTGTTATAGTGCTTTTTTTTAAATTAATTAGATATATTTTATTAGTTTATTTTGATTATACTTTGATTTTTTTTATATTTTGTTTTTAGCAAAATCACCAAAATTATCAATTTTTTCTCACGATATATGTTTTGATTTTAGGTTGAACTGTGAACAAAATAAGAAGAATTTGATTTTTTTTTTCAAAAAAATTTTGATAACTCGCAGCCTAGTGAACCAACTCCAATGTGTAATGCTAAATTTATGGTTGAGCAACTCCAATGCGCCTTAGTTTACAAAGAACCCGCGTTGATTAGTGAGAATAGTTCTTTATTATTTTTTGCTTTATTTCAAAGTTTATCGAACATAAATAATGCTTCGTTTTAACTAATGTTTCTTATAAACTTTGTATGTTTATATTTGATAGATATAAAGACCAACAACATTAAAGTGATGAATATATTATGAAGATGAAATTAATTTCGTTGCTTTGACTCAATTTGGTATTTTTTCAAACCTTTTATCTTATACAAAGATCATTATATGTTTATAGTAAGTTATTTGAATAAAACTAAATTATACAGGTTTTTTTTACAACTTATATATACTAAAGTAAAATAAATATTATATTTTATTATATTAATTATGGCCCTCCTAACAAATAATTTTAGCTCCGCCCCAGCCTTGGGTTACTGTCATATGTTTAGCTGCTAAATATCCTTACATTTTGAGAATATCACAATATTGCCAGAGAGGGTTTCTAGAAGTAGTAGCTACGTGTCAGAAGAAGACAATGTAACAGAGAAGGTAAAAGAGAAGATGAAGGCCACTTCTCACCTAAAATTTGCCAATCAAAAAAGATCACATCTTTCGAAAGTTAGGCGGTAACGAGGGTACAATAATTACGGTTTTTTATTTAAAAATATATAAAAATAATATTTTTTATTTAAAAAAAATTATTTTAAACACTAATATATTAAAATAATTTAAAAATATAAAAAAATTAATTTAAAAAAATTAAAAAATCATAAAACACAACTTCGAACACAAAAACCCACCCCCTTTGATCTACTTTCCTCTCTCAAGTGACGTGTAGCGTTCTAATCTTGACGTCGTGTTTATCAGAATGAGCAAGCATTAATTTGAACCATTGGATTAAAAAAATAAAAAAACATGAAGAAGCAAATTACTAGAAAACCTGCCATCATCCTGTGGTACAGTTAATTACTAGTTTCTTATTATGCACTATTGTTATTAAACTAGATAATGTAGATCAACAGTAGTCTTGGTATGGCTTAACGAATTCAATAATAATTGGCTTAACGAATTTAATAATAATTCAGATGATCAGGAAAAATTATAGTTTGGTTTTAAAAATAATTTTAAGATGAAAAATTAGATCCATTAAAGTTTCGCAAATTAATTTGCTAAACTCCCGATCCAAATTTTAAACTCCACTTGATTCAAATAGATGTTTGTAAAATTTTGCATCAACTAAATATCAAAATTTTTGTTTGAAATTACATAACTTTATAGAAAGTAAATTGAAATAAATTATAAAAACTAAATTAAAATCAATCAAATATTGAATTATATGATTAAAAAAAATAATTCAATTAAAAAAATAAAAAATAGAATTATTAAAAAACTAAAAGATAGAATTTTTTTATTAAAAAAAACACACACCACTTTCCACTTTCATTGTTCATTTGAACAATGAAAGAGGTGGGAAATACCCTAATTATTATAGTATAGTAGTTAATACCATATTACAGTAGTAAAAAAATTAATATGAATCAAAATTTCATTCTAGCTTTATATTCATTGTATTGTGGATTGAAGTGTATAATGACTAATTTGCATTTCCCAAACAAAATCCATGCATTGTCTGTTAGGGGTAATATAATCTTTTTGCAAGGTTCATTAGTTATTATCAGATTGATCGAGGACAACTTGATCTTTTCATATTTTTATAGTACAATAAAATAATTAAATTACCCTTAAAAACAAAATTTATTTAATTAAAGCCTAGGATTTTTTTTTGTATTTTTGCTTTTTTAAAACAAAATAAAATAACAAAATTACCCTTAAAAGCATAAATTATTTTATTGGCATTCAAGAGCTTTTTTTATGTTTTCATCATAAATTTTTTAGTTATAATTAAGTTGATTAAAGGACAATTTGGTAATTTAATAAATAAAAAAAGATTGTCGCATGCATTGCAAGCAGCAATGCGTCAACCACTCTATCATTTTTAGGCGGCACATGAGGTGCAATCGTCTCAGTTACCCTTTCCACTTTAGGTGACACTTGTTGCTTACTAACCTTCGGTTTGGAGCTGATAATCTTTCTTTATTTTTTTTATTTTCTCTTCCCTCCTCAATTTTCACGCTCAACCCTCCAGATTTACAAAGTAGCCCCTCAATTTGTTTTTTCTTTGTATTTGGTTGCTATTGTTTTATTTCAAAAAAATTATAAAATTATTTTTTTTTCAAATTTCATCCTCCTTTAATTTTTTATATCTGTCAGATTTAATCCTCATTCTTTTAATTGTTATTTATTTTATTTTAGATAGCTTGTAAATTTTAATTTTTTTAATGATTTCATCCCTCTTCAGTTTTTTCTTATCAAATTTGATTCTCATTCTTTTAATTGCTATGTTTTTTACTTCAACAGTTTTTTTAAATTGATATTTTGTTCTGATTTTATCCCTCAACATTAAGTTTAATGGAAATTGAG